>ERZ1370068.2550-contig-1692_pt1 | contig 54585 bp, 86 predicted proteins | sample MGYA00561227_ERZ1370068 | MGnify/ENA primary metagenome ERZ1370068 (study PRJEB38410, sample SAMEA6850437) | metagenome | study: Metagenomic assessment of the ecological functions of the soil: analysis of the soil microbiota associated with the... | reverse complement strand
TTGGCTGCTTCGTTCAGTTGTGGCGCAACCTCCGAAGGTAATATGGTGGTCTTCAACGGCGCCACGTGGAGCATCGCGCGTGACTGGGGGACCTCGAACACCTTCGCGTGGATGCCGGCGACGAGTGATTCTCTGGTTTCCCCAGCGTCGCCGTCTGGGTGCGCAGCAGCAACGGCAACGTCGCCGACGCGGCAGAAACGTCCACGTCAGCCACGTTCCCGATTTTGCCGCCGGCGGGTCTATCCACAGCGGTGACGCCCGCCGCCAGCAGTTGCCGCAGCCCGCCGGGACCACGATCCACTGGACAGCGACGGCCCAGGATCGCGCCATTCAGTACCAGTGGTGGGTCTTCAACGGCACCGCGTGGGTGTCACTGCGCGACTGGGGACCGCCAACACGTTCGCGTGGATTTTGACGACGGCTGAATGCAGATTACGTCGTGGTCGTCTGGGTGCAGCAACGGCAATGGTGGCGGAAAGGATGCAGGGGCACCGTTCCGAAATCTTCGCCGGTGACATGGCTCTGCTGCTGGTGAATTTCGGCGCGGGCTAGTGGCGCATGGACGCGCGGCAGTCTCTGCTGCGAGGTCGCAGGTGCAACTCGTTGAGCCCGGAGCTCGCGACGGTCGGGAGACCTGGACGGCAATGGGATCGACGAGATGATCTTCGACTTTGGCGCGGCATACGGGCTGTGGGTCTACTACAACAAAGACGACGTGGGCACAGCTCCATCCGTTCAGCCCGGAGCCGCCGGCGACCGCGGATCCGACCACGACGGCAGAGACGATCTGATTGTCGGGTTCCCGGCTTGGCACGTAACGTCTTCTACAACAACACGACGTGGAAGTTGCTCACCAACTACGTCGCTACCCGCGTGGCGGCGGGCAACGTGGATGGAACCCTTGGGGATGACCTCGTGGTCGATTTGCCCGGCGCGGGCATCTGGATGTGGCGGAACAACAGCGTCATGGCAGCAACTGAATCCGGCTGGCTTCGAACGCGCTGGTCGTCGCCGACATCGACGGGAGTGGCAAGGCCGACGTGATCATCAGCTTTCCGGGCCAGGGCATCTGGAGCTACATGAACGACGCGAGCTGGGTGCCGATCCATTCCAGCTCTGCCACCCATATCGCCGCCGGGAACCTGAACGGCAATGCGTCGAAAGATTTGGTGATCGACTTCGGTGCGGGCGGGCTGTGGATCTACAGAGACGCCTCGGTCTTCCGAGCCGCTGCACCCGTTCGCAGAGCGGAGCAGGTCGTGATCGGCGATTTCGACGGCGACGGCCTTGATGACATCGCGCATCGACTTCGGGCCGAACTATGGTCTCTGGCTGCGGACGAACAGCGCATGGATACAGCTACACTCGCTGAGCCCAGTGGACATGACATTCACCGATCTGTGAACTGGATGACGACCGAGGGCGAACCGCCGGCCCGCCCTCATTCAGCTGGGCGTGGGATGAGGGCATGCGGCGGTGGTGTCTTCCGCCGCCTGGCTTGCCAGTGACCGCAGTGCTGCTCAGTGCCCAGGGATCCCAGCGACGTGCGCCCGATCCTCGACAAGAGCTCAGCTGCACGCGCTGCGGACCCTCTTAACAGCGCCGCCCCGCGCGCCGATACCTCGCCGAATTTCACGGCGTGGTCGATCAACTCGCGACAATTGATCCTGGCGTCGCTCGCGCGCTCGCGAACGCCACGTTGATGGCACACGGCCGCGCGACGAAGCGATGCCTCATTTCAACGCTTTGCTGAGCTGATGATGAGATTCCGAGACGACGTCGATTTCGTCGGCACCGTCGCGAGGGCAGCTTTTTCGTGCTCCCGACCGAGATCTGAAGTTGTCAGGGCGGTGGGGGTATGACGAAAGACGCGGGCGCTTCGATCGTTCAACACGCCGGATACCCCCACTGATCTGTTGACGCGAGGCTTCACCACGCGACGCCATCGGGCGCGCCGACCGGACGGTGAACGGCGATGGCGGTGAGCACGGCGAAGAGCCGCGTTGCCGGCATCCGCAGGCTGAAGTCCTGCGGCGAGGCTGGCCAATTTCGTCTAGCGCTCCTACCTGCGACGCCGATGCGATGCGTTGGTCTTTGTCGATCTGGCGCTCGTCGCGGTGGTGTTCGCACGGCGCGTGCTGCTAAAGTCGACGACTGGTCGCTGACCGTCGAGCGCACGCAGTTCATCAATCATCTCGCGCTGATGCGCCGGTCACCATCCTCACGTTCTCGGCGTTCCGCCCTGTGTCAGCGATCGTGGCGCTTCGCGAGCATCGGCGACGTGATGGGGGTGGCCGCGGCGGTGGCGATGGCGGGCGCCGGATCGTTCGTGCTGGGCGGCTCGCTCGTGACGCGTCGACGAGCCTGTCGCGGTCCCCATTCACACGACGCTGCTCTGATGCTCAGTCCGTGGGCGCGGTCGTCGGTTTCGCATCCTGGCCTATTGGCGGCAGCGCAACAAGCCGGATGCGCGCGCCGCCTCGTCTACGGCGCCGGCGTCGAAGGACTCAACGCCGTCCGCGAGCTCGAGGGCCACTGGACGCCGCTCGAGCGCGCGCCCAATCCGTTCGGGCCGTTCGTCAACCGCAACCACTACGCCGGCTGGATGGCGACGACGCCGCGAAGCGGAGAGCCGCACAGCACGACGACGGCTGAAAGAAGCAGTGACGAGAATTCTAGAAACCATACGTCACCGACGTCCCATATCTCCAGCCTTCGTACTCCCGGTCCGTGATCTCCGAGATGCGGTGCTGATGATCGACGTTGAATCCGAGCCGCAGATCCTCCCGAGGTGATAGCCGGCGCCGACGCCGTAAGTGCGATAGTGATCGACGCGATCCGACACGTCCGACGGGCGCACCGCGCGATCGCGATACGCGAGGGTTGGAAGCGCCGAACCGCGCCACGAAATCGACCGGACCGAACACCTGCTGCGCGATCGAGACGTTGACTCCGGTTTCGAGATAGTACCGGCTGGTTGACGTCATGCGGTAGCTGACATCACGCCTGAGTTGCACTGGCGAATCGCGTCGCGCCGAGCAGCGTGTAGCTGAGGGCGCCGAGCGCGGTCGCGCCTTGATAGTCCGGCAGACCGGGCACCAGCGGCTGGAAGTTGCGATACCCGAAGGTCGCGGATCCTTTGATGAGCGCCTGCGGGTCGAGACGACACACCACCGGTGATCGACGTCGAATCCGAGTCGCGCAACGGGAAAATTCGAACCGATCCTGCGTGCGATCGGCGCTCACCGTCAGCGACGTGAGCGGCGTGAGCGCATAACGGAGACCGACGCCGCCACCGGTCATCGTCCGGTTCAACTGAAATGCGAGGTTCTCGCCTTGAAACTCCGCGTCCTGGTCGTAGTCCACCTTCCGCCAGGGAACCATTGAGCGTGAAAAACGACTTCCCGAACGCGCGGAATTCCACAGTCCCCTTCGCGCCCTTTTCGACACGTTGTGTCCTCAGGTCGATTTCGAACCCCGGGCGATCGTGCGTGTTGAGATAGGTCGGATTGACGGTCACCACCAGACGATTCAGCCGCATGCGCCAGTTGATGAACAGGTTGGTGTTGGCGGACCGTTCGCTCTCGTAAGCTGCTGAAACCAGACGAGATCTTCCGGACGGTGGTCTGCAGCCACGATCGCCCGAGCCGCAGCCAGACATCGACGGACGGCGTGAACGTCGCCGTGATGTCTCTCTTCGGATCGGCATCGGTCGGTTCGTTGAACACGTTCGTGTCGACGCCGAAATTGGTCAGCTCGAAACGCGGCGACACGTTGAGCGGGCCGATTCGCATGCGGTATCGTCGCCGGATCCGGTCCCTCATTCGTTTGTGCAAGAGCGTCCATCGCCGCCAGCAACGCCGCCACGAAGACCAGAACGAAGAATGTGTGTCGCAACAGGTGGTAGGGGCGGATACGCGCGAAACGCGCGTGCGAGTAGTGTCGGTAGCCGGCAGGTCGGAAACCCGCCGGCGTGTTGCGTCGCGCTAGCGGGGAGGACTTGCCGATTGTTGCGTCGGGACGTCGCCGCTGCTGGTACTCGTGTCGTCGTTGTTGGCGATCGCGATCGCCGCGGCGATTCCGCTCCCGCCGCCCTGACCGGCCACGAGGTCACCATCATCGCGATCGCGACGGCGACAACCAGCACGCGTTTCATGATGACCTCCACAGCCAGAATAACTGCAAAGCTACGATCAGCCGTTTCCCGCACCCCCGTCAACGGCTAATCGGCCGCTCTGTTACCTCTGCGGGAAAGGTTGTGCGTCACGACTCGCGCAGGCGGCGGCCGGCGGAGACGCGGAGGGACCGTATCTTCCTGTAAAGGTTGGTCCTCTGAATGCCGAGTGCCTGGGCCGCGTCGCTGATGCGTCCGTGATGCTGTTCGATGACCGCTGCCGCAATGTAGTCGCGCTCGAAGCGCGCGCGCGCCTGGCGCAGGGTACGCGGTTCGAGAACACCACCGAGTCACCGCCATCGAGCCGGACGTGGGCGAGCACGTCGTCGAGGCCGATGCTCCGTCCGCCAGGCGACCCGGCGACCACGTTCTCGACGAACGTGCGCAGCTCGACGCGCGTTCCCGCGCCACGGCAGCGCCGAAATCAGCGACAGCGCCGGCCGCGACAGACCGTCTTGGGCGGCACGCGCAGCGCTGCGCGCAGACGTCACGCAGAAAATAGTTGGCGAGCGCGGGGATGTCCTCCCGGCGCTGACGCAGCGGCGGCATGTCGATGGAGATGACCGACAGCCGGCGAAACAGATCCTCGCGCACGCGCCCTTCCTGCACTGCCCCGTCGATGCCGGACTCCACACCCGCCATCGGCCGCACCTCGAGACGCGATCGCCGCGCCGGTCTCGGCGAGCGATCGCTTCGCGATCGCGGAGCACCCACGCGCGAGCTTCGCGCCTGCACGCGCGTGGACGCATCGGCGACGTTCTGCAGGTACGATCGTGCCGCCGAGCGCGGCAGCGTAGATAGCTGACCCTGGACTGCTGACGCGCTCGAGGCCGCGCGTGCATCGCCGTTCACTGCACGCCCGCGTCGCCGAACAGCACCAGGTCGAGCGACTTGAGTCGAGCGCCGCAGTCGATCGACACGAAGGCGCCGGCAGTTCGTGGCCCGTCCGACGAGGTCCGACGCCAGGTCAGCAGTCCAGCGAGCCGTGCTGCGCGCATGGATCGCGCGCCGACCTGGCGGCCCGTTCCCCTTCGCCACGAATCGGGACGCCGCCGCGCTCGCGCCGATGCCCGCGCGACCTGCGTCATCACGTCGCGCATCGCCGCCGAATGTGAATAGAGATCGGCGGTGTGCGCATCGCTCAAGGGCTGCCAGGGCTGCCGGCGCCGGGCTGCCGCCGAACTGCCGCGATTCGTAGCGCTGCTCGCGCGCAATGGCGTTCGCCACGCGGCGGCCGCCGAGCGGCCGTGCGAACACGTCGGCCATCCCGGCCAGCACCGCTTCCGTCGTGAGATCGGGACGGCGGGCGTCCACGACGGCGAACATCAGCGTCGAGGCACGCTGCGGACCGCAGCTCGCGCGCGACCTGAAGGGCGGCCGCGCCGCGCGACAGATCGAGGAGCACCGGCATGTCGCGGCGGTGCAGCTCGCTCAGCGCGAACGGCGCGTTCTCGGCCCAGATCACCGACACGCTCGCCGTCGCCAGCAGCCGCTCGGTTTCCTGCCGCTCTGAGGGCGGGCAGCCGAGATACAGAATCGAGGTCATGATGTCGCCGTTACCTGGGACTGCGCGTCGCCAGCGCCGCCGTCGCTGGCGGCGACGAAATGGCCGGTGCCGTCGTGGTCGACTTCGAGCCGCGCCGTCCGTTGGGACCGTAGATCGAGCCGGCGATCGGGTTTGCCGCGGTGCATGCGTGTCGAACGCGACCGACGCGCAGACGCTCGCCGTCATAGGTTTCCCACTTGTCGATCTGCCCGTCCTCGTCGGTATCCTCTTCGGCGCGCACGAGCAGGTCGTTCTCGTAGTGCTCGACTCGATTCACCGTGCCGTCGCGGCGGGTCGACACGTCGATCGCGGACAATCGAGCCGTCAGGACCGGCGTACGACCACGCGTCCTCCTTGCCGTCCTGCGCGCGCGAGAACCCGACCTTCTCGAGCTTCTGATCCGGCCGTAGTACTCCCAGCGATCGATCTTGCCGTCCTCGTCCTTGTCGATCTCGATCCGGACGACGCGCGCGCCGTCCATGTAGCTCCACGTGTCGATCTTGCCGTTCCCGTTGGCGTCGTATTTCAGGAGCTGCAGCTTGCCGGTCGTCTTGTCGTAGACCGGCTCGATTCGCTTGCCGGCGTCGATTCCCCCATCGGCAGCCCGCGGCGGCGGCGGCAGACAAGGAAGACCGCTCCCGCGCGGCGCTTCACGGACAGCGCTTCGCCCCGTGACTTACACGACACGATCGTTTGCAAGTGACCCTGGTGGCGTGCCGGGGAGACTCGAGAGGCCGGCTGATGGAAGCGGGTATGAGGCCTGTCAGCTGAGAGACCTCTCGGCTTGAAACCGCGGCGATTGTCACTCGCGGAGTTTCCGAGTGTCAACAGAAATACAAACTGAGACCGAAACGATACGCAGCGGTAGTACTACTTCAGCGGATACGCTCCCGCTCGCGGACGCGGGCTGCGGGCAGAAGAAGAACGCCGCGATGATCTCGCGCAGTTCGGCGAGCGACGCGGCGCTGTTGATCGCGGTCCGGAGATGCGAGCCGTTCTCTAGGCCCTTCGTGTACCAGGAGCCGAGCGCGCGCAGCTTGTTGACGACCCAGCTTGTCGTGCGTCATGACACGCGCGCTTCGTCCGATCGCTCGTGCATCAGCAGATCGATGTACTCGAGCAGGAAGCTGCCGCGATCCTCCAGCGTGACCGGCCGCGGCGCGCGGCCGGCGGCGCAGGTCGGCCGCCTGAGCGAGAATCCACGGATTCCGCAGCACGCCGCGGCCGACCAGCACGCCTTCGCACGCCGGACGCGCATGCCGCTCGACGATCTGCTCCGGCTCGATGCAGTCGCCGCTGCCGAACACCGGAATCGTCAGGCTCGTCCGCGATCCGCGCCACCAGATCCCAGTCCGCCGAGCCGCTGTAGCTCTGCGCCGCGGTCCGCCCGTGGACGGCGACCGCCGCGGCGCCCGCGTCCTCGACCATCCTGCGCCAGCGTCGGCGCGTTCCGCTCCGTCGTCGTTCCAGCCGGCGCGCATCTTCACGGTGACCGGAATCTTCACCGCTCGCGCCATCGCCGCGATGACGCCGGCGGCGTGCGCCGGCTCGCGCATCAGGCTGCAGCCGGCGTTGTGCTTCGCGATCTTCGGCACCGGGCAGCCCATGTTGACGTCGACGATGTCGGCGCCCATGCCTTCGACGATCTGCGCGGCGGCCGCCATCTTGTCGGGATCGCCGCCGAAGATCTGAATCGAGATCGGGCCGCTCTTCTTCGGTGTACTCCGCGTACTCGAGCGTCCGGTCGATGCCGCGCACGAGCCCTTCGGCGCTCACCATCTCGGTGACGACGAGCCCGCAGCCGCCATGGCGCTTCACGAGGCGGCGGAACGCCGTGTCGGTCATGCCGGCCATCGGCGCGATCGCGAACGGCGACCGAGAGTCGGAACCGAGCCGATTTTCATGATGTTCTCAGTACGGCTTCACGTCGGCGCGCGTCGACTTCGACGCGACACGGCCTGACCGATCAGATCGACGGAGAGCACGAGCCGCGCGCTCGGCGCATCCTTGCGCATCAGCCGGCCGATGACGCCGCGTCAGCGGCCCGTGCACCACTTCGACCATCATGCCCTCGCGAATCATCGGGACACGGATCGAACTGCAGCTCGCTGCCGACGAGCAGCGCGGATGCTGTCGAGCTCGTAGCTCGGGAATCGGCGCCGGCTTCCCTTCGAACGAGACGATGTTCACGACGCCGGTGCACTTCAGGATCGGCAGCGTGTCGGCCGGATCGAAGCGCGCGAAGCAGTAGCCGGGAAACAGCGGCCAGTCGATCTTCTTCTTGCGGTCCTTCCACCGGCTCCAGCGCGTGATCGTCGGGAGAAACGCCTCGAAGTGCTTGCGCTCGAGCTGCTCGCGGACGACCTGTTCGTGCCGCGACGCGCGTCCAGATCGGCGAACCACTGGAGCTGAGTCTGGATCGACGACCCCGTCGCTCTACCGAGCTCGGCGAGCGTCGGCCTGGCTGCGCCTGCTCTCGAGCCCTCGTCGAACGCTTTCTTGACGTCCGGGTTCTTCCACTCGATGATCGCCTGCGCCCGCAGCTTGGTCGAGGTACTTCTCGAACTCGTCCTTGCGCTTGCCGGTGAACGATGCGGTCGCTGATCTGCTCGCGCGCCTGCTCGAACGGCATCGTCTGCGACGCGGTCAGCGTCTCGACCTTGAAGATCTGGTAGCCGCGCGGCGTGCGAATCGACCGCGCTGACTTCGCCGTCCTTCATCGCCTCGATCGACTCTTGCGCAGGTCGGCGCGACAGATCGTTCAGGCTGATCGGACCGATCAGGCCGGCGTTCGCCTTCGACGGCGCGTCGGACGAGTCTGCGGCCAGCTTCATGAAGTTCTCGCCGGCCGCGGCACGGGCGCGAGATCTGTTCGGCCTTGGCCTTGGCCGCCTCGTCCTGCAGCGGCGTTCAGCCGCTTGCGTCGGCCGGCACGGCGACGAGAATCTCGCGCAGCGTGACCGTCGGCCGCGCGTGGTGAACTCGCCGAGGTGCGCGTCGTAGTAGCGGCGCGCCTCGTCCTCGGTGATCGCCGATCTTTCCGAAGACCTCGATTCCGACTCGCACGCGCTGGACCAGCATCGAGCGCTCGAGCTGCCGCCGCAAATCGGCCATCGTCATGTTTTCCGGATTTGAGCGCGGCCTGAAACTTCTCGTCGGTGCTCGAGTCTTGTTTTCCTTGCGGATGTTGTCGACGATGCTGCTTGAACTGCTCGTCGCCCAGCTTGTAGCCCAGTTCCTTGCCGCGCTGCACGAGCAGCATCTCGTCGACCGCCTCCACCATGACCTGCGGCGTCACCGTCGTTCGAGCGCCTTGCCGCAGCTGCTGCGTTCGTCGGATCGTTCTTGGGGTCGAGCTGCATGCCGCGTCTGGCGCAGCGCCTGCGACCTGCCGCTGTCTCGAGGTCGGTCTTGGTGAAGATCTCGCCGTTCACCTTCACGAGAATCTGCTCGATGATTTCGGCGCCGAGCATGACGGGCGCGACGAGCAGCCGACGCCAGGATGGCAGACACGTGCGGAACCGATGTGTATTGGTCATAGCCTAAATCTTTGCAAGCCAACATTTTACCCTTGATCGAGCAGCTCGCTCAATAAGCCGCCCACCCGCTCGAACGTCCCGCCCGGGCGCGCGGATTCTTCGCGGGCGCGGCCTCAGGATCTCTTCCTTTGTAAACCCGGGCTTCGACTTCCGTTTCGCGCGCCCGCGCCGTCCACCAGCTGGCGCTGGCTGCGCGCGCGCCGCTGCTGTCTGGGGTCGGGCTTTGGGACTGGGGCATGCTGGCCAGAGGCTATGCTGGGCCGCGAGCCCGAGTCCCGAGTCCCGTCGAGATTGAGCTTGAGGGCCGCAGGCGGGACGAGCGTGAGGTCGGGTCGCTGCCGCACCAGCGCCACGAGCCGCACGGGATCGACCTTCGCCTGCGGTCTGAACTTTAAGACGACGGTGCGGCCTTCGCGGTCGATGGTGTCGATGCCGAGGCTGATCGGCCATCACCCGGATCCGTCCGTAGTCGGCCAGGTTGAGCACCGAGTCCGGCGGCGGCCCATACCGGTCGGCGGCCTCCTCGAGCACGCGGTCGATCTCGTCCTCGTCGGCGCGCCGCCGCGACCTTGCGGTAGAGCATCAGCCGCTGGTTCATGTCCGGAACGTAGGCCGCGTCGATCCGCAGGTCCACGCGCAGGTTCACCGTCGCGCGGATGATCGTCCTCGAGCTCTTCGCCCTTCAGCTCGCGAACGGTCTCCTCGAGGAGCTTCATGACATCTCGAACCCGAGCGATCTCGATGTGGCCGCTCTGCTCGCCGCCGAGCAGGTTGCCGGCGCCGCGGATCTCGAGGTCGAGCGCGGCGACGCGGAACCCGCTGCCCAGATCGCTGAACTCCTTGATCGCGGCGAGCCGCTTCTTGGCCACCGGCGACAGGTTGTCCTCCGGCGGAATCAGCAGGTAGGCGTACGCGGGCCGATCCGACCGGCCGACGCGGCCGCGCAGCTGATAGCAGCTGCGACAGCCCGTAGCGATCGGCGCGGTTGATGATGATCGTGTTCGCGTTCGGGAATGTCGAGCCCGTTCTCGACGATGGTCGTCGCCAGCAGCACGTCGAACTTTCGCGCGACGAAATCGAGCATCGCCCGCTCGAGCAGCTCCTCGTCCATCTGCCCGTGCCCGACGACGACGCGCGCTTCGGGCACCAGGCGCTGCATCAGGTTGCCGATCGAGAAGATCGACTCGACGCGGTTGTGGACGACGAAGACCTGGCCGCCGCGCGCCATCTCGTTGCGGATCGCGCGGCCGATGACCTGCGTGATCGAACTTGACGACGTTGGTCTGAATCGACAGCCGATCCTTCGGCGGCGTCTCGATGATCGACATGTCGCGGATGCCGACGAGCGACATGTTCAAGCGTCCGCGGAATCGGCGTCGCGCTCATCGTCAGCACGTCGACCTTCTTGCGGAGCTGCTTGATCTTCTCCTTGTGGGCGACGCCGAAGCGCTGCTCTTCGTCGACCACCAGCAGGCCGAGGTCGCGGAACTGCGACGTCCTTCGACAGCAGCCGGTGCGTGCCGACGATGATGTCGACCTTGCCGGCGGCGAGATCGGTCGAGCGCCTCCTTCTGCTCGGCCTTGCTCGGAACCGGCTCACCATCTCGATGCGGACCGGGAACCCGGCGAACCGTTCCCGCAGCGTCTTCTGATGCTGAAACGCCAGCACGGTCGTCGGCGCGAGAAACGCGACCTGCTTGCCGTCCATCACCGCCTTGAACGCGCCGCGCATCGCGACCTCGGTCTTGCCGTAGCCGACGTCGCCGCAGAGCAGGCGGTCCATCGGCGTCGGCGATTCCATGTCGCGCTTGATGTCGGCGATCGCCGTCTTCTGATCGGGCGTCAGCTCGTATTCGAACGCGTCCTCGAATTCCTGCTGCCAGTGCGAGTCGGCGCTGAAGGCGTGGCCCGGACACGGCCTTGCGCGCGGCGTAGAGCTTCAGCAGCTCCTCGGCCATGTCGCGCATGGCCTTCTTGACCTTGCGTCTTCGCGCGCTCCCACGACGTGCCGCCGAGCCGATCGAGCGGCGGCTCGCGACGCGCCGGTATGTTCTGCACCAGGTCGAGCCGCTCGACCGGGACGAACAGCTTGTCCTCGCCGGCGTAGCGAAGCTCGAGAAACTCCTGCATGGCTGTCGCCGACGCCGATCTGCTTCAGGCCGACGAACATGCCGATGCCGTGATCGACGTGCACGACGAGGTCGTTGACTTTGAGATCGCGGAGATCCGAGAGGAACGCCTTCGTCGCCGAGCGCCGCCGCTCCGGGGCGCGCCGTTCTTCCTCGAAGACGTCGGTCTCGGCGTAGATCTGCAGACCGGCGGCCGGCAGCCGGAAGCCTGCGCGACAGGACTCGCCGTCGCCACCAGCACCGCGGCGTAGCGCGCGTCGTCCGCACGGTCGACGGGAACCGCCAGGACTTCGTATTCCTTGAGCAGCTCGATGCATCTCGCTCGGCGCGGCCGACCGTCGCCGCGACGAAGAGCGTCGTTTCTCCCGCATCGCGGAGGCGGCGGATCTCGGCGACCCAATCCGGCGACCCTGCCCGTGCATCGCGACGGCGGGCTGACTGCCGCACGTGGGTGGCTCGCGGCACGGGAGCTCGCCGGTAGCGCAGGACTCGAGTCCGCGCTCCGCGCCGGTCAGGCAGCGCATCATCGTCCAGCCCGAGGCGCGACCAGCTGTGTCCCGTGATCGAGACGCGCCGCCACACCCTCCCAGTTCGCGAACAGGTCGGCCGGGGCGAGCGGCCGTTCCTTGCGCGCCAGCGCGTCCTCGTAACCTTGCCGCAGCTGCTCGACCAGCCTGGCGCCGGCCGCGTCGACCTCGTCGCGCTCGGAGACGATGATCCGGCTGTCGTTCGCGGAGGCTGAGGTAGTCGAAGACGGTCGCGTCCCGGTTCAGCGCCGTGGTTCGACGAGCTCACGACGAGCACGTCCTCGGAAGCGGCCGGGCCCGTCGACGGCCGGGCGAGGACATCCTGCAGCGGCACGATGCTGATCTGATCGGGATCGACTCGACCGACCGCTGGGTCGCGGCGCATCGTAGCGTCGCATCGACTCAATCGTAAGTCGCCGACGAACTCGAGTCGGACCGGCTGCGACTCGCCCGCCGGAAAAATGTCGACGATGCCGCTGCGGACCGCGAACTCGCCGTGCTCGTCCGCTGGATCCTCGCGCGTGAAGCCGGCATCGATGAGCAGTTCCGCGAGATCGATCGGCGCGATCTCCTGGCTCCGGCTTCAGATCGAGCGCGGCGCCGAGAAGCCGGCGGGGAGCGCTGATGCGCGGCATCAAGGCCGAGGCCGACGCGACGACGACGCGGGCCGTGCCCGGCACCGATGCCGTGCAGCGCCCGCGCGCGCACGGACGTCACGCCAACGTGCGGCGCCAGCCCCGTACGGATCCACTTCGTGCGACGGGAACGGCAGAATGGCCCGGTCTGGCCGCGGCGCCGGACAGCCCTTCCATCGCGGCGACGAAGAACGCGACGTCCTCGACCGCCTGCTCGATGATCGGCGTCGCTCGGCAGCACGTACAGCACCACGCCGTGCGGCAGGCTGCTGGCGGCCGCCGCCACGAACAGGGCCTTGGCGGCGGGAGTCAGGCCCGACACGACCCGCGCCGGGATCGTCCATGCCTGCTCCGCGCGATTGCGGTCTTCAACAGCGCCCGAAGGTTGAGGGAGGTCGACGTGGTCACGGAATCCAGCAGACCCGAAACTTTTCAGTGTAGCAAACTCGCAGGGCCGGGCTGCCCTACGACTCCCGCCCGTCTGGTCGTCTTGAACTGCACGCCCGGCGAGAACGTCCAGCGATGACGCGGACGATAGATGCCGACGTCGCGTGCGCGCGACTTGATGCGGAACGTATAGAGGAGCCGATGGTAATCGTGGCGGCAACGCCGTCGCGCTTGTGCACGGCGACGTCGACCTTGTAGGTGCCTTCCACGAGATCCAGGGCCTCGATGTGCGAATGTCACCGTCGGCCGCGCCGATGAGGCGTTCGGGCTCCATCTCCTCCGGCGTAGGTGTTCGTGCCGTAACAGCAGACGCCGTCGGCGTTGAACAAGCCTGACGCCGAACACGAAATCGGTCGACCGGCTGGTGCGCGCGGACCTTCAGTCGGATCGACATCGGATCGCCCGGAGTGGAACACGAACGACGGCGCCTGGTCGCGACCGACAAATGCGACGTCCGTGATCTCGACGTCGCGCGATCCCCAGCGGCCCTCCGTGGCCCGGAACATGTCCATCAGCTCACCGGCGGCCGGACCGCCGGCGCGCCGTCGATCGACGGCGTCCGCGTCGGGCGGCGCCGCCGCTGCCGACTCGGGAGCTCGTCGCCTCAACCGCCCTGCGCCGTCGCCGTGGCGAGCTAGCTGTTCTTCGCTGACCTCGACGTCGATCAGATACGCATCCGACGACCCGCTTCGGATCGCCGTCGCCCGTGACGCGACCGCCGTCCAGCCACATGCGCCGTCGTCGCAGAACCGCTCGACGAGGTGTCAGCGAATGCGTGACCAGGAGGATCGTCTTCCCGCGGCGGCGAAGCTCCGCCGAACTTGTCGAGGCACTTGTGGGTGAAGCCTTCGTCGCCGACCGCCAGCACCTCGTCGACGAGCAGCACGTCGGGATCGACGCTGAATCGCGACCGCGAAGCCCAGGCGCATATACATGCCGGACGAATACGTCTTCACCGGGGCGTCGATGAACTCGCGCAGCTCGGCGAAATCGACGATGTCGTCGAATCGCTCCTGGATCTCGCCGCTTCGTCAGGCCGAGCATGATGCCGTTGATGAAGACGTTCTCGCGGCCGGAGATCTCCGGGTGAAATCCCGCGCCGAGCTCGATCGAGCGCCGAGATCCGGTCCGTCGACCTCGACCGCTGCCGCTGGTCGGCTTGGTGATGCCGGCGACGAGCTTGAGCGCGCGTGCTCTTGCCGGAGCCGTTCCGGCCGATCACGCCAAACGTCGAACCCTTCGGGACGCTGAACGACACGTTCGTGACAGCGCCGGGAAGGTTTCGCTGGGCTTGCAGATCGCGGAGGATGCTTCGCTGCAGCAGCGCGCTCTTGAGCGTCGCGAACTGCCGGCCGCTGTAGCGCGCGGTAGATCTTCGACACGTTCGCGGAGCTCGATCGCCGGCGTCATACCGCCTCGGCGAACGAATCGCGCAGCCGGTCGAACAGCCAGTAGCCGGCCGAGGAACAGCACGATCGACGCCGCGCCCGACCGCGAGCAGCCACTTCCAGTGACCGAACGGGCCGTTGAAGAACAGGATTTCCTGATACGACATCGACCAGGTGCGTGAACGGATTCAGATCGAAGCACCACTTTGCCAGACCGCGGCACGTTCTTCTGACGCCAGTAGTAGATGATCGGCGTCGAGAAGAACCAGAGCGTGCAGCAGGTTCGACAGCAGATCGCGGATGTCGCGGAAGTGCACGGTCAGCGCCGCGCACGAATCAGCGCGAGCGCGCACGTGAAGATCGAGCTGGACCGAGCATCGCGACCGGAAACCAGAGCAGACCGCCGGCGATCGGGCCAGCCGGCGATAGTAGATCAAGAACGCCGGCCAGGATCGGCAGGCCGAGGATGAAGTGCACCATGTTCGCGAGGACGCTCACGATCGGCAGCACTTCGCGCGGAAACAGGACCTTCTTGATCAGGTTGCCGCCCGAGATCAGCGAGCCCGCAGCCTCGGTCAGCGACGAGCGAGAACCACGTCCACGGCAGGATGCCGCAGAACATGAACAGCGCGTAGGGCTGCGGTCTCCTTGAGTGATGTTCGGCAGCACGCACTGAGAAGACGAACGAGTAGATCGAGCAGCAGCAGCAGCGGGTTGATGAACGACCAGACGAAGCCGAGAACGCGAGCCGCGGTAGCGCGCCTTCAGCTCCCGCGCGACGAGGCTCTGGATCAGGCCGCGGTAGCGGATCAGGTTGGCGAGGTTGGCGAACACCTACGAGCGAATTCTAGCGCGAGCTGGCCACCTGGAGGCGCATCAACGACTTGAGCAGGGCGATCCGCGCCCGATCGGAATCCATATCCATGAGTCGGTCTGGCCAGCCGTTCTTCGGCCCGCCGCTTGGCGGCTTCCGCGCGCGCGATGTCGATCTCCTCGGCCGATTCGGCAATCTGGGCGAGGATCGTGACGCGATCGGGCTGCACTTCGGCGAAACCCTCCGCGATGCGACAGGTAGTGCTTCACGGTGCCCTGCCGGTACCAGAGCTCGCCCACGCCGAGCATGGCCAGCATCGGCGTGTGCCCCGGCAGGACGCCGAAATAGCCCTCGGAGCCCGGAATCTCGACCTCGTCCACCCGCTCGTTCACGAGCGAACGTTCGCCGGACGCGATTTGCAGTTGCAGGTGTTGTGGTAGCGCCACGGTGTCCTTTGTCCTCTGTCCTTTTACGCCGCTTCGCGCTTCTTGAACTTCTCGAGGACCTCGTCGATCGAGCCCACGAGGAAGAAGTCCTGTTCCGGGATGTGGTCGTGCTTGCCCTCGACGATTTCCTTGAACCCGCGAATGCTCTCGGCGATCGGCACGTACTTGCCTTCGAGGCCCGTGAACTGTCTGCGCGACGAAGAACGGCTGCGACAGGAACCGCTGGATCTTGCGCGCGCGCGACACGGCGAGCTTGTCGTCTTCCGACAGCTCGTCGATGCCGAGAATGGCGATGATGTCCTGCAGGTCCTTGTAGCGCTGCAGCACCTGCTTCACCTGGCGCGCCACGTTGTAGTGCTCCTCGCCGATGACGCGCGGATCGAGAATGCGCGACGACGACGCGAGCGGGTCGACCGCCGGGTAGATGCCCAGCTCCGCGATCTGCCGCGACAGGTTCGTCGTCGCGTCGAGGTGCGCGAACGTCGTCGCCGGCGCCGGGTCCGTGTAGTCGTCGGCGGGCACGTAGATCGCCTGCACCGACGTAATCGAGCCGTTCTTCGTCGACGTGATCCGTTCCTGCAGCTCGCCCATCTCGGTCAGCAGCGTCGGCTGGTAGCCGACCGCCGAGGGCATGCGGCCGAGCAGCGCCGAGACTTCGGAGCCGGCCTGCGTGAAGCGGAAGATGTTGTCGATGAAGAGCAGCACGTCCTTGCCTTCGGCGTCGCGGAAGCTTACTCGGCCACGGTCAGCGCCGACAGCCCGACGCGCAGACGCGCGCCCGGCGGCTCCGTCATCTGGCCGTAGACCAGCGCGGCGCGCGACTTGCTCGGGTCCTCCATGTTGATGACGCCGCTCTCCTGAACTCGATGCCAGAGGTCGTTGCCCTCGCGCGTGCGTTCACCGACGCCGCCGAACACCGACACGCCGCCGTGCTTCATGGCGATGTTGTTGATCAGCTCCATGATGACGACGGTCTTGCCGACGCCGGCGCCGCCGAACAGGCCGATCTTGCCGCCCTGCAGATACGGCTCGAGCAGGTCGATGACCTTGATGCCGGTCTCGAACATCTTCAGTTCCGTGGACTGGTCCTCGAGGCTCGGCGCCTTGCGGTGAATCGGCCACCGCTCGCCGGTCGAGGGGCCGATCCGGGAAAGTCCACCGGCTCGCCGAGCACGTTCAGCACGCGCCCGAGCGTCTGCGCGCCGACCGGCACCGAAATCGGCTCGCCGAGATCGGTCGCCTTCATCCCGCGCTGCATGCCGTCGGTCGGCTTCATGCCGACGGCGCGGACGCGGTTCTCGCCGAGATGCTGCTCGACCTCGCAGATGACGTCGAGCACGGCCGTGCCGTTCTTCCCGTCCGACACGACGTGCAGGGCGTTGTAGATTGCGGGGAGGTGTCCCGCCTCGAACTCGACGTCGACGACCGGGCCGATCACCTGACGATCTTGCCGACATTCTTTTCAGCCATGTTCAATCCTGCCCTAGAGAGCCTGTGCTCCGGAGACCACTTCGATGATTTCGCGCGTAATCGCCGCTTGTCGGACCTTGTTCATGTAGAGCGTCAGGCCGCCGATCATGTCCGACGAGTTCTTCGTCGCCGTGTCCATCGCCGTCATCTGCGCGGCGTAAAACGCGGCGTTCGACTCGAGCAGCGCGCGCGCGATCTGCACGACGATGTAGCGGGGCAGGAGCTGATCGAGGATCTCTGCGGGCTCCGGCTCGTACAGATAGTCAACCGTCGGCGCTCCCGGTGGTCGTCACCGCAGATGTGGCCTCCATCCAACGCTGCGCGGGGATCGGCAGCAGCTGATTGACCACGACGTGTTGGGTCATGACCGACTTGAATTCGTTGTAGATGAGCATCACGCGATCGACCTCGCCGTTGACGAAGGCGTCCGTCGCCGTCTGCGCGATACGCTGGGCATCCTGGAACCGGAGCGCCTGGAAGATTCCGGTCTCTTCGAAGGCCACCTGAAGCCGCGGCGCACGAAGAAGTCGCGCGCCTTGCGCCCGACCAGACCCAGCGTGCACGGGAACTGGCTCTGGGTGATAAACACGCCCCCGGCCTTGATGACGTTGGTGTTGAAGCTGCCGCACAGCCCCTTGTCGCCAGACACGATGATCACCAGCGTCCGGCTGTCCGGCCCGGTCTCGCGAATGGTGAGCAGGGGATGAAGGGACGAATCGACGCGTGACGCGACGCTGCCCAGCACGCGCTCCATCTGCTGCGGCGTAGGGACGCCCGTTCATGATGCGTTCTCTGCGCGCGGCGCAGCTTCGACGCGGCGACCATCTTCATCGCCTTCGTAATCTGCTGCGTGTTCTTCACGGAGCGGATCCGCCGCCGCAGGTCAATCAGTGAGGGCATGGCTCAGGCCGCGGCCTTCTTCCGCGCCGTGAAGTCCGCCGCGAACTGTCTTCACCGCCGCGTCGAGCGCCGCCTTCAGCTGATCGTCCAGCTGCTTCTTCTCGACGATGCCCTTGAAGACATCCGGGTGACGGCCCTCGATGAACGCGAAGAGCTCCGTTTCGAACGCGCCGACGTCGGTCACGGCGACCTGGTCGAGGTAGCCGTTGACGCCGGCGTAGAGGATCGCGACCTGGCGCTCGACCGCCAGCGGCTGGTACTGCGCCTGCTTGAGGATTTCCACGAGCCGCGCACCCCGGTTGAGCTGCGCCTGCGTCGCCTTGTCGAGATCGCTGCCGAACTGGGCGAACGCGGCCAGCTCGCGGTACTGCGCGAGATCGAGGCGCAGCGTGCCCGCAACCTGCCGCATGGCCTTGATCTGCGCGGAGCCGCCGACGCGCGACACCGAGTTGCCGACGTTGATGGCGGGACGCACGCCCTGGTTGAACAGGTCGGCCTCGAGGAAGATCTGACCGTCGGTGATCGAAATCACGTTGGTCGGGATGTACGCCGACAGGTCGCCGGCCTGCGTCTCGATGATCGGCAGCGCCGTCAGCGAGCCGGCGCCCAGTTCCTTGTTCAGCTTCGCCGCGCGCTCGAGCAGGCGCGAGTGCAGGTAGAAGACGTCGCCCGGGTATGCCTCGCGGCCCGGCGGCCGGCGCAGCAGCAGCGAGATCTCGCGGTAGGCCTGCGCGTGCTTCGACAGGTCATCGTAGATGACGAGCGCGTGGCGGCCGCTGTCGCGGAAGAACTCGCCGAACGTGCACGCCGAATACGGGCTGATGTAGAGCAGCGGCGCGGGATCCGACGCCGTGGCCGCGACGACGATCGAGTAGCGCATCGCGTCGGCTTCCTCGAGCGTCCGCACCACCTGCGCGACCGTGGACTGCTTCTGGCCGATCGCGTTGTAGATGCAGATGACGCCCGTGTCCTTCTGGTTGAGGATCGCGTCGAGCGCGACGGCGGTCTTGCCCGTCTGCCGGTCGCCGATGATCAGCTCGCGCTGGCCGCGGCCGATCGGCACCATGCGAGTCGATCGCCTTGAGGCCGGTCTGCAGCGGCTCGCGCACGCCCTGGCGATCCACCACGCCGGGCGCCAGGCGCTCGATGGGCGAGAACTGCTTCGTCGCGATCGGACCCTTGCCGTCGATCGGCTGGCCGAGCGCGTTGACCACGCGGCCGAGCAGTCTCTTCGCCGACCGGCACCGAGATGATGCGGCCCGTGCGCTTGACCAGATCGCCTTCCTTGATTTCCTTGAATTCGCCCAGCAGCACGGCGCCGACGCTTTCCTCCTCGAGGTTGAGCGCGATGCCGAACACGCCGTGCGGAAACTCGAGCATCTCGCCCGCCATCGCGTTGCTCGACGCCGTGGACGCGGGCGATGCCGTCGCCGATCGACACGATGCTGCCGACCTCGGCCACATCGACGTCAACCGCGTAGCTGCCAATCTGTTCGCGGATGATCTTGGAAATCTCGTCTGCTTTGATATTCATGGCGTCTCTGGCTCGTGACTCGTGCTCGTGGCTCGTGACTCGTGGCTCGCGCTTACGCGCCGGCTCAATGTCACCCTGATCTTTCCAGCTGACGCGCGACGCTGCCGTCATACACCGTGCTGCCGATCCGGGTCACGACGCCGCCGATAATCGCCGGATCGACTTTCGTCGTCAGGAAATGGTGCGGCCGGTCGAACGCGAGAGGCTGGCCTCGATGGCTTCTGCGCGTTCCTGCCGGCAGCGACGCGGTTGTGGTGACTTCGGCGCGGATGACGTTTCGATGATCGAGCAGGCGGTCGCGTACTCGGCCAGCAGGTCGGGGATCGAGCACGAGCCGGTCGCGGTCGGTCAGGAGCGCCACCAGCTTGGCGACCATCGGCGTCAGCTGGCGATGCCGCCAGCGAGCTTCGGCCACGGCCGCACGTTTGCGCGGAACAGCACGACAGGGTTGAGCAGGGCGTGAGCCAGCTCGGGATACTGCGTGAACAACGCGGCAACCGATCCGAGGTCGCGCTCGATCTGATCGAGATCGGCCTGCTCCTTGATGGCGACATCGAGGAGGGCGCGGGCGTAGCGCATGGCCGCGGTTTTGTTGGTCATTCTTGCGTGTCGTCAGTTCGGTTGCGTCGAGCGTTTTCCGGGGCCGGGAGCTTGCGCCCAATTTCACAAGCGCCCTGACAATCTTATTACGGGCACTTACCGAGAACCTCAACACCTGAAGTCTTCAGCCGGTCCCTTCAATCCGGCGTCCCGTCAACTCGCTCGAAAATGCGGATCAGCCTCGTCCTCGGAGCCGAAATCGATCTCGATACGGCCTCGCTCGCCGCGTCGAACGATGCGGACGCGGGTGCCCAGGACGAGGCGCAGCTTCTCTTCGGCGGCCCGTGTATGGACGTCCGTGGAGCCTTTGAGTGTCTTAGGCTCAGATTGCGGCGCCTGCTCCTCCGCGAGCTTCTTGACCAGGGACTCGGTTTCGCGAACCGACAGGCTCCGCGCAATCACGTCTGCGTGCGAGCTGCCGCTGGCTTGCTTCGCTCGTCAACCCGAGCAGCGCGCGCGCGTGGCCCATCGACAGCGTCCCGGCCGCGACATCGGCGCGAACTTCTTCCGGGCAGCCGGAGCAGCCGCAGGACGTTGGCCACCGTCGCGCGGTCCTTCCCAACGGCCACGGCGATCGCTTCCTGCGTCATGTCGAATTGATCGGACAGCCGGCGATATGCAAGCGCTTCCTCGATCGCGTTCAGATCCTCGCGCTGGATGTTCTCGATGAGCGCCATCTCGAGCAGCGCGATCGCTCGTCGCCGGGATCCACGTCGCGGACGACGATCGGCACGCGCAGGAGGCCGGCCATCTTCGCAGCGCGCCATCGCCGCTCGCCAGCGATGATCTGAAATCCGATCGCCCACCTTGCGAACCACGATCGGCTGGATGATGCCGCTCGACGCGATCGACTGCGCGAGGCGCTCGAGAGCGGCGTGATCCATGTTCCCGCGCGGCTGGAGGTCATTCGGCGACAGGCGGTCGACGTCGACTTCGAGCGGCGCGATGCGTGGCTCTGGTGCGTCGGGGATCAGCGCGCTGGAGGCCTTCCCGAGGGCAGGGCGTTTCTCCATGGACGTCTCCACCAATCAGCGCGTCACGCGGCGGTGGTCCGCGGATCGTTCTCGAGCCAGCTTCTCGCGCCACAGCGCGCAGGTACGCCTCCGGCGCCTCGCGATTTCACGTCGTACTGGATGACCGGCATCCCGTGGCTGGGAGCTTCGCCCAGGCGCACGTTGCGCGGAATCGACGGTGCGGAATACCTTCTCCTTGAAGAACTGCCGGACCTCGTTGGCGACCTGCTGGCCCAGATTCGTCCGCTCATCGAACATCGTCAACAGCACACCTTCGATGTCGAGCGAGGGATTGAGCGCGGCGCGCACGCGGCGCATGCGTGCCGACGAGATCGGCCAGGCCTTCGAGGGCGAAGCTACTCGCAGTGCAGGGGTATGAGCACCGCATCGGCGGCCACGAGAGCGTTGAGCGTGAGCAGGCCGAGGGACGGCGGGCAGTCGATGAAGATGTAGTCGAAGTGCTCGCGCATCGGTTCGAGGAGCAGGCGGAGGCGTTCTTCGCGGCGCGAGAGGGTGACGAGCTCGATTTCGGCGCCAGTCAGGTTGCGGTCCGCCGGGCACGAGCATGAGGCGTTCGATGGCCGGTGGGCATGCACGAGAAGGGACGAAGGTCGGTGGTGGGTTCTGCGGTCGTCAGCGCGCGGTAGATGGTGCCGGCTGGTGCGGCCTTGTCCTTCTGGCCGAACGCCGCTGGTGAGGTTGCCCTGCGGATCGAGGTCGACGAGGAGGACGCGACGGTCGGCCAGCGCGAGGGAAGCCGCCAGGTTGATGGTCGTGGTGGTTTTGCCGACGCCGCCCTTCTGATTGGCGGTGGCGACAATCCTGGCCATATTAGGTCTTTTAACCGAATCGTGCCGCCACTGCTGGCGAGGGCGCTTCGAGAACATGAGGATACGGTCAGCGCGGGTCTTCGGTCAACGTATATTTCTGCGCAATTGTGTTCCACGTGGAACATCGGCTCACAGTCACAGATGAGCCGGTCAGAGTCGAGCTTGGACTAGTCGTCAGCTTTGAGAAGAACCGCCGGGCTGGCCTTTGGCAGTGAAGCTGGATCGGCCACGCCTCGAAGCCTTCCGGCATTGGGAAGGTTCGCCGCACGTCCGAAACAGCACAACCCGTCCGCGACGTTTCAGCAGCCTCCTCACGGAGTCGAAGAGAACTCGGGATCGAGGCGGACGGCTCTCACGGTCACAACATCCACCCTGACCGGCGAGCGGATGACTCAATGCGAGGGCTTCGATTCGCTCGCGTCTCGACCGACGCCCGCTGATCCCAAGGATGCGGATGGCGTCCCTGAGGAAGGCCGCCTTCCGCGCCTTCGATTCCACCATCGTCGAGTTGCGCAGCCGGATTCGCAAGCTTCAGCGGTATCGCGTGGAGAAGCCGCCACCCTGAACCGAGTATCGAACCATATCGCAGACTCGGCAATAAGTCGCGTTGCGAACCAGAGGCTCGACAATGAGGCGATCGACGGCCTGGTCCGGTGGGAGTGATCGAGCCGAAGAGCAGTCAGATTGATTCTGCCGTTCCAGCGAGCCAGGAGCCGGAAGCCACGCCTCGAGCTGCGCCGGCTAACGCTGGCGCGATCTCGAACCGACAAGCGAGGCCCGCTGTGCGAGCCTTCACAGCAGGCCGCCAGGAAGCCATCGCCCTGTCGTGTCGGCGTCGCCAGACGGCCTGCTACGAAGACAGAACAGCGCGATAGCCGCCGGCGTGACGCCCGGCACTCGGAGGGCATGGGCAAGCGTATCCGGGCCGAACCTGTTCCAGCCGCTGTATCACTTCCTTTGACAGGCCCGGGACGCGCGAACGGAAAGCCTCGAGGAATCCTCCGGCGCTCGTCCTTTCGCGAGACGCTCAATCTCAGCGTCCTGGCGCTTCGAGATATCCCGCACTTCACCGTTGTCTCGGCGCTGGAAAGGTCCGTCGCGCGCTGCTCGGATCGATCTCGAGCGTCACCTGGCCCGTTCGAGCCAGATCCTCAAGCCTCACCTCGGGATTCTTGAGCAGTTGGCTTGCACGAACCGAGTCGCTACCAGCCGTGCGCACAGACGGTCGCATCGAGCTGTCGTCAGAAGTTTCGCTGCGAACCGTCCCTGCCGCGCTCGAAACACATCCCACCGTCGATCATCCACCAGGCCGGCGCTCTGCCCAAGGGCGTCAAGCGGAGATCCGGCGTTATCGATGCGCAGCAGCAGGCGATGCTCGCGCTCTGACGTGAACATCCGGTAGGGCTCAAGACAACCCCTTCGTGATTAGGTCATCTACCAGAATGCCGATGTACGCCTCGTCGCGGCTGCAGCTCGAATCCTTCACCACCGCGAACACGCCGCGCGGCGTTGATGCCGGCGACGATGCCCTGAGCGGCCGCCTCCTCGTAGCCGGACGTGCCGTTGATCTGACCGGCGAGAAAACAGCCCTCCGACGCGCTTGGCTTCCAGCCGCCGCGTCAAGCTCCGTCGGCTGGATGAAGTCGTACTCGACGGCGTAGCCGGGCCGGAGCAGCACGGCGTCCTCGAGGCCCGGCAGCGCGTGAACGAGATCGGCCTGCACGTCACGCGGCAGGCTCGTCGAGAAGCCGTTGACGTAGATCTCGCGCGCGTCGAGACCCTCGGGCTCGAGAAAGATCTGATGCCGCTCCTTGTCGGGGAACCGCACGATCTTGTCCTCGAGCGACGGGCAGTACCGCGGACCGATGCCCTCGATCTGTCCGTTGAACAGCGGCGAGCGCGCGACGTTGCCGCGCACGAGATCGCGGACGCGTTCGTTGGTGTGAATCAGATGACAGTCGATCTGCTCGCGCGGTCACGTTCCGCGGTCAGAAACGAGAACGCGCACGGGCGGATCGTCGCCGCGCTCCACCTGAGAACGTTCCGTCGCGCCACGCAGCGATCGAATGCGATGCTCGTCGCGATCGAGCCGCGGCGGCGTTCCCGTCTTCAACCGTCCCCACGTCGAAGCCAAACGATTTCAGCGACGCCGCCAGCTCGCGCGACGGCGGCTCGCCGGCGCGCCCGGCCGGCTGCTGCTCGGGTCCGATGTGGATCGAGCCCGTTGAGAAACGTGCCCGTCGTCACGACGAGCGCATCGGCACGAATACGCGTCGCCGTCTTCCATCGCAAGCCCGACGATCCGTCCGTGTTGAGACGACGATGCGTCCCGCGCGTGCCGATCAACCACTCGATGTTCGGCTCCGCGATCGAGCGCCGCCTTCACCCACGCGCCGTACATGCTTCTTGTCCGCCTGCGCGCGCGGCGACCACACCGCCGGACCGCGGCTGCGATTGAGCAGCTTGAACTGAATGCCGGTCGCGTCGATCGCGCGGCCCATCAGCCCGCCGAGCGCGTCGATCTCCCGAACGAGGTGGCCCTTCGCCGTGCCGCCGATCGGCCGGATTGCACGGCATGTGCGCGACGGTGTCCGGTCGACAGCGTGCAGAGGCCGACGCGCGCGCCGAGCCGCGCCGCCGCGTACGCAGCCTCGCAGCCCGGCATGTCCGGCGCCGATGACGATGACGTCGAACCGCTGATGTCATTTGCCGATACAGAAGCGCGCGAAGATGTGCGCGAGCACGTCATCGGCGTTGCGATGCGACCGGAGATTCTCCTCGAGCGCCGCGCGAGCCTTCCTGGAGATCCGCCAGCACGAACTCTTCCGAGAGCCGGCCGCCGTCGGCGCCGGCCGCCGCACGGGCGCGGGACAACGAATCGTGCGCCCGCTCGAGCGAGCGCGATGTGGCGCAGGTTCGTGATGGCGGGCGGATCGTCCCGGGCCTCGACATCGAGCGCGCGCTTTATCAGTCTCCGCGCGGAGGCGCATCGAGTCCGTCGCCTGTTCGGGCGGAAACGCGCAGGAATCGCGCGCCTGGCCGTTCTGCACCGAGATCGGCCTTGTTCGACACGACCAGCCGTCGAACGCCAGCCGTCTCTGTCGAGGATCTGCCGGTCGGCGGGATCGAGCGGCGCCGAGCCGTCGACAACAACCAGCACAAGGTCCGCAACGCTCGCAGCGCCCGGCGCGCCCTGCGCCACACCCTTCGGCCTCAACGATGTCGGCCGCCGGGCCGCAGGCCCGCGGTGTCAACACAGCGTCACGCGCAGACCCTGTCGAGATCGATGACTTCGGTGATCAGGTCGCGCGTCGTGCCCGGCACATCCGTCACGATCGCCCGCGCATGCCCGACAGCGCGTTGAACAAGCTGGACTTGCCGACGTTGGGCTTGCCGACGATCGCGAGCTGCAGTCCTTCGCGCACCAGCCGGCCGCGCCGTCCGTCGGCGACGCAGGACGAGACGCGTGCCGATCAGCTCGATCGAGCGCGCCGACAGCTCCGCGCCGGATGACGAAGTGATAGCCCTCTTCGGAGAAATCCACCGACGCCTCGAGCCGCGCGACCAGGTCGAAGAGCGCTCGGTCGATCCCGGCGATCGCGTCGGTCAGCGTGCCTTGCAGCTGATCGAAGGCGGCGCGAGCCTGCAGCGGCGTCACGCGCGTCGATGAGATCGGCCACGGCTTCGGCCTGCGGCAAATCGATGCGGCCGTTCAGAAACGCCCGAAGCGTGAACTCGCCGGGCTCGGCCAGGCGGGCGCCTCGCGCCCATGGCCGCAGAGACAATCTCCGCGCAGGATCACGGGACTGCCGTGCGCGCTCAGCTCGACGACGTCCTCGCCGGTGTAGGAATGCGGCGCCGGGAAAACGTCGCGACGACCTGGTCGCATGCGGCGATCCGGACGAATGTCGCGTGACGTGGTGCCGGAGTCGCCGGTCGCGAGCGACCAGCGTCGCGCGCGATCGTCTCGGCCTCGGCACCGCTCAGACGCACCACGCCGATGCCGCCGCGGTCCGGCGGGCGTCGCCACTGGCCACGATGGTGTCGCTGGTGGAGAACACAGGCCTGTGGCTCGGCTCGTGACTCGTGGCTCGTCGCGTCGCTCCCCAAGTAACGAGCTACGAGCGGCTACTTCCGTAACGAGATGAGGACCGTTTTCGAGAACGCGTCGCCGACGCTCTCCGTGGTGATGCCGGGAACCTCGGCAGCGGCCAGGTGCACGAGGCGGCGTTCGTAGGGGTTGAGCGGTCCGAGTTGCTGATCGGACGCCCGACTGCTTCACCTTCTTCGGCGAGCAGCTTCGCCATCTGACGCAGCTCGGAGTCCTTGCCCTTCCGGTAGCCCAGGCGCATCCACGAACACGCGGCGCTCGTCGCCGGAACGCCCGTCCGAACGCGCTGTCCACGACCATGCTGCAGGGCCTTCAACGGCTCGCCGCGATGACGGACGAGGAGCTCCGGCCTCGTCGCCCTCGAGAGTTCAGGCGCGGGCCGTCGGCTGTCTCTTCGAGCGTCACGTGTGCGCTTGATGCCGAACGCCGCGATGACTCGCTCGAGGAACTGCACGATCGGTTGTGTCGTGTCCGTCATATGAGTCATGCGTCCGATGAGCCTCATTCGGCTCCTTGCTGCTCGCCGCCGTCCGGTCTTGCCGCCTGCCGACGCGCTTCACCCGCCGCTCGGCCGCCGGCCGCATCGTTCCGCGACGGCCGCCGGCCCGATCATGTAGTTCGTCGCGACTCGCTGGCCGATCTGCCACACGTTGCTGACGAGCCAGTAGAGCGCCAGGCCCGCCGGCGCCCACAGGAACATGAACGGTGAACATGATCGGCATGAACATCATCATCTTCTGCTGCGCAGGGTCGACGCCGGTCGCCGGCATCATCCACTGCTGCCAGAACATGGCTGGCGCCCATGAGCACGGGCGTCACGTAGTACGGATCGTGCGCGCGACAGATCGTGAATCCAAAGCGCAGGAACGGCGCGCCGCGCAGCTCGATGGCCGTGCGACAGCAGCGCGTAGAACGGCGAAGATCAGCGGGAACGTCAGCAGCATCGGCACGCAGCCGCTGGCCGGGTTGACGCCCGCTCCTTGTAGAGCGCCATCAGCTCCTGGTTCATCTTCTGCTTCGCCGGATCGGTGGCCTTCAGCTTGGCGTAGCGATCCTGAATCGCTTTGACCTCCGGCTGGATCTCCTGCATCTTCCGCATCGACACGACGCTCTTGTGGCGGAGCGGGAAGATGACGATGTTGATGATGACCGTCAGGAGGATGATCGCCCAGCCGTAGTTCGCCGACGTAGCCGTTGATCCACTTCAGCGAGCTGCAGCAGCGGCACCACGATGACCGTGAAGTACGCCGAAGTTGATCGGCTCGGCGACGTCGCAGGATCGATCGCGCGTCAGCACGTCGAAGTCCTTCGGGCCCGGCGAAGAACTTGACGGCGCCTTCGCCGGCGGCGCTTCGGGCTCGATCGAGTACGACACCGAGCTGCGCGCCCGGGATCCTTCGAGCCGGCTGGCGGGGCAATCGTCACCGGCTGATACGCGATCTTGGCCTGACGCCGGAAACAGCGCGACGGTCATGAAGTAGTTGTCGTCCACGCCGCCGTAGAGGAAATCGCCTCTCGTAAGTCGGATTGCTTCGTGACGTCCTTCACCGCGAGCCGCTGAACCTTGCCGCCGTTCTGGAAGAGCAGATCCTTCGGCCGCCTGCGTACTAGCGGCTGATCTCGGCAATGTCGCCGACTGCTGGCCCCCACGAGATTGCCGGGGTGATCGGCGCGGTCGCCCGATGAGATCGGTCGGCTGACATGCGACCGACGCACGACGCCGGCGTGAAGCTGGAATTCCTTCGACGGCACCGACACGCCGGCGCTGTCGCTCATTCCGAAGCCGGAGATCGGCCGGGCGCCGTAATCGGCGCCGACCGGCGCATCACCCACCGCGCACAGCGCGTCGTTGCAGCGTCTGAGTCGAGCTGCTCGTCGCCGGTCGTCAGCGTGAACGGTAACGGCATGGGCTGCAGCAAGCTCGCTGCTCGATGAGCTCTCTGCAGCTGCTCTGCTGGTGATCCAGTAGCTCTTCAGGCGCCAGCTCTTCAGCCTCGCGCCGCGGTTGGTGAACACCGCGATGACGTCCTGCGTCTCGACGCGGACATCGCGCTCGTTCGGTCGCCGACGGGCTTGCACCCGCCGATGCCGCGGAGGCGCCGCTTCGCTGGTTCAGGCGCCTGCGGCGCACCGTGGCGCCTGCCGGCGTCGACACTGGCCGGTGGCTTCAGCGCCGCCGGGACCGCCACCGGGCGGCTAGCTGCGTGGCCGTCTGAGCCGGCTTCGGCACCGGCTTCACGACGTAGGTCTGGTGAGGCAGTAAGGACCAGGAAAGACAGGGGACGGCGCGATTAGAACCCGGCGTTCCATCAAGCCCTCGCCCCACTGGACGGAGAACGTGCCGTGAACCTGTCAATGGGAGTGGAACGGATCGTAGCCCGGCTTGCCCGAGCGGATGGCACCGTGCCAGCCGGCCGACAGCGCCAGCCAGCCGCCCATCAGGACGCCGTGCTCAGCCACGGCAGTCGCCGCGTAGTCGGCGCACGAGCAAGAAGCGGCATGAACCCTCTAAAATACGGTGAAATAAGCAACTTATAGCCTCGCAGCAACAGCAGTACGAGGCGGACGGCCGAGCGAGCTATCGCGAGGCTCTGAGCCGGCGTTCGAGGGTGGCTCGGTAATCGGCTTCAAGGACGGTAAGGCTGGTCCCAAGGAATTCGCGCTTGGGCACGACGACGATGTCGAAACCAGGCGCGACGTCATTGTGACGGAAAATCTCTCTAATCAGTCGTTTAGCGCGATTCCTCTGAACCGCGCCGCTCGAGCTTTTCGCATTCGCCGCGATGCCCAGCCGGCCCACGCGGCGAGCTGGTTGGCCTTCACAAACAGGGTGCAGCATCGGCTGTGAACCCGCGCGCGCCGGTCTTGTAGATCTCCTGAAATTCCGCGTGCGCGCCGAATGCGCTGGTTCGGGCGGAGGCTGTCAAACCCTATTCGCTGCTGACGCGTCAGCTTCTTGCGCCCTTTGGCGCGGCGCCGCTTCACCACGCGGCGGCCGTTCTTGGTGGCCATACGAACGAGAAACCCATGCGTGCAAGGCCGCGACTGCGTCGCTGGGCTGGAATGTTGCGCCACCTTTCATTCGGTCCTCCGAGTGCAAACGAACATCGTAGCGAAGGCGTTCGGAGGGTGTCAAACGGAATGGCTTTGTGTTACAGTCGGCGTCCTTCGCGCACGCGCGCGGGATCCCGACATCCCCCGAGGCTCATGCAGGTTCGGTCTCTCACCAGAGTTTTCCACACCTGTGGAAAAAACTGTGGAAATTCCCCGAAAATCGGCGGTTTCTGGCGTCTGTTTGGCAGAATTCTCACCGAAACAGGTGACGTAGCCGTGGCGAAGGGTCGACTGGACCCCTCGTCCGGGGATGACATGAACCTCTGGGAGCAGATCCCTAGCGCGGGTCGAAACCAAGGTAAATCGGCCACGAGTTTCTATCACCTGGTTCAAGCCCACGACCTTCATCGGCGTCGGATGCGCCGCACAGATCAGCGTTCGAGTGCACCCAACCCACTTTTCAAGGACTGGCTGACGAAGCACTACTCGGGTCGTCATCGCCGAGGCGCATGGCCGAAGTGCAGAAGCCGAGAGCCTCGACGTCAGCTTCATCGCGCGAGCCGCGCGGAAGCGAAGGCGCTCCGCCGCGATTGGCCGCGACGGAAGTCGCTCCGGCGTCGAAACGGAAGCCGCGCTCGCGGCAGACCCGGGCTCGGCCGGGCTGAACCCCTCGCTATACCTTCGACACGTTCATCGTCGGATCGTCGAATCAGTTCGCGCATGCCGCGTGCCGCGCGGTCGCCGAGGCGCCGTCGCGCTCGCTACAACCCGCTGTTCATCTACGGCGGCGTGGGGCTCGGCAAGACCCACCTGATGCACGCGGTCGGGCACTACGTGCTGCAGCACGATCGCAATCTGAAGCTGACCTACATCTCGTCCGAGCGATTCATGAACGAGATGATCAACGCGGTGCGCTACGATCGCATCCTCGATTTCCGCGAGCGCTATCGCAGCGTGGACGTGCTGCTCGTCGACGACATCCAGTTCCTCGCCGGCAAGGAAGGCACGCAGACCGAGTTCTTCCACACGTTCAACGCGCTCTACGACTCGCAGAAGCAGATCGTGCATCAGCAGCGACTGCCCGCCGCACGAGATTCCCGCGCTCGAGGAGACGGCTGCGCTCGCGGTTCGAATGGGGGCTTGATTGCCGACATCCAGTCGCCGGATCTCGAGACGAAAGTCGCGATTCTGAAGAAGAAGGCGGAAGCCGAAGCGGTGCCGCTTCCGGACAACGTCGCGATTTACATCGCCGGGCAAGATCAAGTCGAACATCCGGGAGCTCGAAGGATCGCTGATCCGCCTGATCGCGCTATGCGTCGCTGACCGGGCAGGAGATCATCGCTGCCGCTCGCCCAGGAAGTGCTGAAGAACATCCTCGACCACGACGAGAAGGCCGTCACGATCGAGATCATCCAGAAGTTCGTCGCCGACTACTACAACCTGAAGCTCGTCGAGCTGAAGTCGCGCAACAATTCGAAATCGGTGGCCAAGCCTCGACAGATTGCGATGTATCTCTGCAAGTCGTTGACGCACGCGTCGCTTCCCGAAATCGGCACGGAGCTTCGGCGGCAAACACCATTCGACGGTCATTCACTCGATCCGCAAGGTGAACGACCTGCGCGAAAAAGGACGGAGATTTCAACACGCCTGATCGGCAATTTCCTCGAAGGTTTTCGCTAGAAGCTAGCGGTTTTCCACAAGCCCGCTCCGGTGCCGCCTGTGGAGGGCTTGTCAACACCTATGTCGGGTCGGTCGGCCGGGCCGTAACGCCGGCCTTCGAGGTCACATTTCATGCACAACTTAAATCATTGAAAAATAACGAATTAACTGACTCGCTGAGACTTTTCAACAGACCCTCTTCTCCTATATAATTTCCTATTCTCGAATCTCTCCTCTCCTCAGGGGATCGCGGGCCGTCCCCCGCCCACTTTCGAGGTCAGCACTAGCCATGGAACTCGTCGTCCGTAAGAACGACCTTCTGCGAGAACTGCAACTTTTTCAGGGAATCGTCGAGCGAAAGAACACGATTCCGATTCTGGCCAACGTGCTGATGGAAGCCAAGGGCGATGAGGTGCGCTTTCTCGCGACCGATCTCGAAGGTCGGGTCTGCGCAGCAAGTGCGCGGCATCGGTCGCGAAAGGCGGGTCGCTGACGCTGCCGGCGAAGAAGTTCTACGAGATCGTCAAGTCGCTGCCGGAAACCGACATTCGCATCGCCGGAAGACAAGGGCGGCGTGAAGGTCGCAGCCGATCGGTTCGAATCGCGCATGCAGACGCTGCCTCGCGAGGATTTTCCGACGCTGCCCGAGTCAGGCACCGGATCCAGCGCATCGCTGTCGCGCAGCGCCGCTTCAGGAGATGGTCGACCAAGACGCAGTTTGCGATCACCGGCGAAGACACGCGGTATTTCCTGAACGGCGCGCTGTTCGTGCTGCAGGCCGGATTCGATGAGCCTGGTGGCGACCGACGGTCATCGTCTGGCGCTCGTCACCGGCGACGCGTCGGCAACGAGCAGCGGCAAGGAGCGACGACGAAGATCAAGCGCGATTCTGCCGAAGAAGACGCTCGGCGAGCTCGGCGCGCCTGCTGCGTGGACGGCGACGGCGACATCTCGCTACGAGCGCGGCGAGAACCATCTGTTCTTCGACGTCGGCGGGCGGCTGCTGATCTCGCGGATGATCGACGGACAGTTTCCGGCCTACGAACGCGTGATTCCGAAGGGCAACGACAAGCACATCGAGTTCGAGCGCGACCGGCTGACCAATGCCGTCAAGCGCGTGGCGCTGCTGTCGAACGAGCGGTCGCGCGCCGTCAAGTTTCAGATCGACAAAGGCAAGGTGGACGTGACGTCGAGCAGCCCGGAACTTGGGTGAAGCGCACGAAACGCTGCCGGTCGACTATCAGCGGTGGGTCGATGCAGATCTGTTTCAACGCGCAGTACGTCCTCGATTTTCTGTCGCGGTGTCCACCGATGTCGTCTCGCTCGGATCTGAAGGACGAGGTCAGCCAGGCCGTGCATGAAGCCGGTCGGCGCCGAGGGCTACGACTACACGTACGTGATCATGCCGATGCGAGTCTGATGGAACACACCGACCGAATCAGGATCACTGCAGCAGGCACTAGCGCACGCCGGCGACAGACACCGCAGCCGGACGACACAACGGCCAGGACCGTGTCGGCAACGGCAAGGCACGCCAGGGTCGAGCGGCGACTACGGCGCGGACAAGATCAAGGTCCTCGAAGGGCTCGAGGCGGTCCGCAAGCGGCCCGCGATGTACATCGGATCGACGGGTCCCGCCGGACTGCACCATCTCTGTCTACGAGGTCGTCGACAACTCGATCGACGAGGCGCTGGCGGGCTTCTGCGATCAGGTGAACGTCACGATTCACATCGACGGCTCGGTGACCGTCGTCGACAACGGCCGCGGCATTCCGGTCGACCAGCACGCCAGCGGCAAGTCGGCCGCCGAAGTCGTGCTCACGGTGCTCCACGCCGGCGGCAAGTTCGACAACGACAGCTACAAGGTGTCGGGCGGCCTGCACGGCGTCGGCGTGTCGGTCGTCAACGCGCTGTCGGAAACGCTCGATCTCGAGATCTGGCGCGAACGGCCAGGTCTACCAGCAGACCTACGAGCGCGGCCACCCGACCGGCGACCTCGAGGTCACCGGCACGACGCAAGCGCCGCGGCACCAAGGTCACGTTCAAGCCGGACACGCGAGATCTTCGAGACCACGGTGTTCAGCTTCGACACGCTGGCCCAGCGCCTGCGCGAGCTGGCCTTCCTGAACGGCGGCATCCTCATCACGCTCGACGACGAGCGCGACGGCAAGAGCCACAAGTTCCACTACGACGGCGGCATCGTCTCGTTCGTGCACGCATCTCGAACAAGAACAAGGCGGCCGTCAACGAGAAGCCGATCTACATGCGGGGCGAGAAGGACGGCATCGAGGCCGAGATCGCCCTGCAGTGGAACGACGGCTACGCGGAGACGGTCTATTCCTTCGCGAACAACATCAACACGCACGAGGGCGGCACGCACCTCTCGGGCTTCCGCTCGGCGCTGACGCGCACGATCAACTTCTACGCGACGAAGAACAATCTCGCGAAGGATCTGAAGGAAAGCGTCACGCGGCGACGACATCCGCGAAGGCCTGACGGCCGTCGTCAGCGTCAAGATTCCGCATCCGCAGTTCGAGGGTCAGACGAAGACCAAGCTCGGCAACACCGAGGTCAAGGGCATCGTCGAGGCGATCCTCAACGACAAGCTCGGGGCGTACCTCGAAGAGAATCCCGGCGTCGCCGAAGCGATCGTCGGCAAGGCGATCGACGCGGCCCGCGCGCGCGAGGCGGCGCGCAAGGCGCGCGATCTCGTGCGCCGCAAGGGCGCGCTCGACGGCAGCTCGCTGCCCGGCAAGCTCGCCGACTGCCAGGAGCGCGATCCCGGCGCTGAGCGAGCTCTACATCGTCGAGGGCGAGTCGGCCGGCGGCTCGGCCAAGCAGGGCCGCGATCGGCGCTTCCAGGCGATCCTGCCGCTCAAGGGCAAGATCCTGAACGTCGAGAAGGCGCGCTTCGACAAGATGCTGGGCAGCGACGAAATCAAGACGATGATCGCGGCGCTCGGCTGCGGCATCGGCGCCGAGGACTTCGACATCGAGAAGCTGCGCTACCACCGCATCATCATCATGACCGACGCGGACGTGGACGGCTCGCACATCCGCACGCTGCTGCTGACGTTCTTCTACCGGCAGCTGCCGGCGATCATCGAGAACGGCTACATCTACATCGCGCAGCCGCCGCTGTTCCGCGTCGAAGCGCGGCAAGTCGGAGACCTACATCAAGGACGAGCGCGAGCTCGAGGCGTATCTGATCAAGCGCGCGGCCGAAGCGCGCGTCGTCCGGATTCCCGCGAACGAGCATCGAGATCGCCGGGCGCCGATCTCGAGAAGCTGCTGCACAAGATGATCGCGCACCAGAAGCTCCTCGACATCGGTCGAGCGGCGCGGTCATCCCGCGCGAGATCGTCGAAGCGCTGGTCGCGGCGGGCGCCGATCGCGAATACTTCGCCGACAAGGATCGCGCTCGACGGGCTCGCGCAGACGCTGACGACGCCGACGCGCACGGTGACGGTCCAGCGCGACGAAGAGCACAACCGCTATCTGCTGCAGGTCGAGGATCGATCGAACGGCTATCCGCGGCAGCACACGATCGGCGTCGACTTCGTCACGGCCGGCGAGATACCGCACGCTGCTCGCGAACCGCCGCGACATCCCGGCGCTCAACGCGGCGAGATCATCGTCGCGACGTCGGCGGACGGCCGACGAGGCCGGCCGACGAAGTGCGCCGCGGCGCGAGACCGAGCCACGGCGATCGGCGGCGCGCCGGTCGACGAAGCGACCAGGCTGGCCGCCGGAGCAGATCGCAGCGGCGCCGGCGCAGGCCGGGAAGGACAAGCCGACCGACGTCCGCCTGGATTCGCTCGACGAACTGGTCGACTACTTCATCGCCGCCGGCAAAAAGGGCGTCGCCATCAACCGCTACAAGGGTCTCGGCGAGATGAACCCCGACCAGCTCTGGGCGACGACGATGGATCCGGCAGTGCGCACGCTGCTGCAGGTGCCGCGCCGAAGATCACACGGAAGCCGACCTGATGTTCACGACGCTGATGGGCGACCAGGTGGAGCCGCGCCGCAAGTTCATCGAAGACAACGCGCTCGACGTCAAGAACCTCGATGTGTAGGGCTGAGGTCTGGGCGCTCTGGGTCGCCGACCAGCAGCGTTCCAGTCACCTCGGCCCCGAGCTCCCGAGCCCTCAGCCCCAGCTCTACAACGACATGACCGACTTCGCCCCGCACCACCACCCGTCAACATCGAAGACGAAATGAAGCGGCTCGTACATGGATTACGCCATGAGCGTAATCATTGGACGAGCGCTGCCCGACGCCCGCGACGGCCTGAAGCCGGCGCATCGCCGCGTGCTGTACGGCATGAAGACGATGGGGCTGTCGGCGACGCGCGGCTATCGCAAGTGCGCGAAGATCGTCGGCGAGGTGATGGGCAACTTCCATCCCCACGGCGACGCGTCGATCTACGACACGCTCGTCCGGCTGGCGCAGGACTTCAACATGCGCTACCCGCTGGTCGACGGCCAGGGGAACTTCGGATCGATCGACGGCGATCCGCCGGCGGCGATGCGCTACACCGAAGCGCGGCTGCAGGCGCTCGCCGACGACATGATGACGGATCTCGACAAGGAGACCGTCGACTTCACGCCGAACTACGACGAGACGACCGAAGAGCCGACCGTCCTGCCGGCGCCGTTTCCGAACCTGCTCGTCAACGGATCGGCCGGCATCGCCGTCGGCATGGCGACCAACGTCCCGCCGCACAACCTGCGCGAGGTCATCGACGGCTGCATCTGGCTGATCGAGAACACACCCATCATCGGCGAGGCTCAGCCGACGCGGCGCCGTCACGACGCGCGGCGAAAAGCTGCGCAACCTGATCCGCCTGATTCCGGCGCCGGACTTTCCGACCGGCGGCTTCATCGTCGGGCGCGCAGGGCGCGGTGCAGGCCTACACGACCGGCCGCGGCTCGATCCTGATGCGCGCGCGAGTCGGCGATCGAGACCAACAAGAAGGGCGACAGGCAGTCGATCGTCGTCACCGAGATTCCGTATCAGGTCAACAAGGCGAAGCTGATCGAGCGGATCGCGGATCTCGTGCGCGAGAAGACCATCGAAGGCATCTCCGACCTGCGCGACGAGTCCGATCGCGACGGCATGCGCATCGTCATCGAGCTGAAGCGCGGCGAAGTGCCGGAGGTCGATCCTCAACAACCTCTACAAGCACACGCAGCTGCAGCTCAGCTTCGGCATCATCATGCTCGCCATCGTCGGCGGCCGCCCGAAGGTGCTGAACGCTGCTCGAGCTCGATCGAGAGCTTCATCGACTTCCGGCGCGAGGTCGTTCGCCGCCGGACCGAATTCGAGCTGCGCAAGGCGGAGGCCCGCTATCACATCCTCGAGGGGCTGAAGATCGCGCTCGACCACCTCGACGCGGTGATCACGCTGATTCGCGGATCGAAGACGGTCCCGGAGGCGCGCGACGGCCTGATCGACGCAGTTCGGGCTGTCGCAGATCCAGGCGCAGGCGATCCTCGACATGCAGCTGCAGCGGCTGACCGGCCTGGAGCGGCAGAAGATCCTCGACGAGCTCGCCGAGCTGCTTGAAGACCGATCGAGCGGCTGCGCGCGATTCTCGCCAGCGAGCGGCTGCTGATGCAGATCATCGTCGACGAGCTGAAGCGACGTTCGCGAGCAGCTACGGCGACGACCGGCGCACCGAGATCATCGACGCGACCGGCGAGCTCGAACATCGAGGACCTGATCGCCGAAGAAGACATGGCGATCACCGTCAGCAACACCGGCTACATCAAGCGGACGGCGATCTCGACCTATCGCGGAATCAGCGCCGCGGCGGCAAGGGCCGGATCGGCATGCGGACGCGCGACGAGGACTTCGTCAGCCACCTGTTCGTCGCGTCGACGCACGCCTACATCATGATTTTCTCGGACCGCGGCCGCGCCTACTGGCTGAAGGTCCACGAGATTCCCGACGTCGGCCCCGGCGGCAAGGGCAAGGCGATCGCCAACCTCGTGTCGATGGAGGAAGGCGAGAAGATCGCCGCGATGCTCGCGGTGAAGGAGTTCGAGGACGACAAGTTCGTCGATGATGGGCACGCGAGGCGGCGTGGTCAAGAAGACGGCGCTGTCGGCGTTCAGCAACCCGCGCGCTGGTGGCATCATCGCCATGGGCGTCGAGGACGGGCGACGCGGTCATCGCCGTCCAGCGTCACCGACGGCACCGGCGAGATCTTCATCGGCACGCGGAAGCGGCATGGCGATCCGCTTCCCGGAAGCCGACGTCCGGCCGATGGGCCGGACCGCCTATGGCGTGCGCGGCATCACGCTCGCGCGACGACGACTACGTCGGTGGCGATGGAAGTCGTCAAGCCCGGCGGGACGCTGCTGACGGTCACCGAGCGCGGCTTCGGCAAGCGGACGGAGATCGACGAATATCGGGTCCAGTCACGCGGCGGCGTCGGCATCATCAACATCGCGACATCCGAGCGAAACGGCCGGGTCGTCGGCGATCGCCTATGTCCAGGACGGCGACGAGGTGCTGCTCATCACGCAGCAGGGCATGATCATCCGAATGCTCGACCAACGACGTCCGCGCCATCGGCCGGGCCACGCAGGGCGTCCGGCTCATCGACATCGAGGGCGAGGACAAGGTCGTGTCGGTGGCAAGGCTCGTGGAGAAGAGAAGGCGAGCCGACCGATGCCTGAGCGCGCCTGGGCTCGTTGCCGTGATTCGCGGGAAGTCCAGGTCGATTGCCGGCGCCGTCATTCCCAGCGATTCTGCGTTCTGGCGACACTCGCTTGCTCTGGCGGCGCCGAATACCTGGCGCTGCAGAAGTTCTTCGAGGCTTCCCGTCTCCGCGATCGAACGGCGCTTCGAAGCATTTCGACGGTCTCGTTCGAACCTATGGCGGATGGCACTCTCACCACCTTCAAGATCACGAGTTCTCGGCCCCGGAGCAACGCCAACCGCTTGGGTCGAATCCATCAGCGATCCGTATCGCCGAGCTGAGTCTTAGCGATCCGCGCAGGCCCTTGGACGTCAGCCGCGCGGAAGGTGAGTTGGTTTCGAAAGACGTGCGGCTATCGGCCGAGGTCCGGCTGCCTAACGGTCAGACCGCACGCAGGACCGTGAGCGTCGTCCTACAGCGAGCGGTCGTCAGAGGCGATCTCGAAGTTACCGGTCGATGGATTGTGACCGGGTTCGTCATGCACGGCTAGGCGCCGTTCCTCACGCCAGTTCCAACCGGGCATATTTCGCGCGCAGCGTCTTTGGTCCCGCGGAGACGAAGCGCACGACCAACTTGGTGTCGTCCGTCAGCGGCTCCACGCTGACAACGCTCCCCACACCAAACTGGGGATGGCGCACGCGCATACCGGGCTTCAGCGTAAACAAGGCGGATTGATCTTTCGTTCTCGTATGCGTAGGCTGGTTGTTCCTCGTTCACGCGCCCGCCCCGTCCCGCGCCCGTATGGATTGGTCCTGAATTCATAGTGCGCGAAGTTGCCCTGATACGGTGAGACGGATGCCGCGATGCGTTCCACGAGCTGAGGCGGCACTTCGTCGATGAACCGCGAGGGCTCGCTGGCCTGATACTCGCCGAAAATCCGTCGCCGCGCGGCCCCAGTCAACACCAGCCGGGCTTTGGCCCGGGTCATCCTGACGTAGCAGAGTCGGCGTTCCTCTTCCAACTCCTCCTCATCCTCGCTCGACCTGCGAGTGCGGAAAGAGCCCTTCTTCCAGACCGGCCAGGACCACGGTCGGGAACTCGAGTCCCTTTGCACTGTGCAGAGTCATGCAGCCAGATGCGCGCGTGGTGGTCGCCTTGCTCCTCGTCGACGTCGGACAGGAGCGACAAGCGATCGACGAAACCCTGCAACGAGGGCTCTGGTCTCGCGGCTTTCATACTCACGCGCGGCTGATACCAGCTCCGCGAGGTTCTCTATCCGCGCTTCCGATTCTTCGCTGCGCTCCTCGCGCAGGTCCTGCAAATATCCGCTTCGATCGAGCAGTTTGCCGATGGCGATCGAGACGGACTCTGGTCACGCGCCATGTCCGTCACATTGACCATCAGATCGCGAAACACGGTCAGCGAGGCAGCGGCACGACCGGTAAAGCCGCCGTCTCCGAGGCCGCGAAGAACACGGGCCCAAAGCGAATTGGCCGATGGCGTCGGGGCCAACCCGGCGGCTAGCAACGGAAGCGTCGTCGTCGGCCGCCGGCTGGCAGTTTCTCGATCGCTTCCATCACGCCCCGGCCGATGCCTCGGGCCGGGCACGTTGATCACACGCGCCGCAGGCTGACGTCGTCGTGGGGATTGATGATTAGCCGCATGTAGGCCAGGGCGTCCTTTGATTTCTCTTCCGTTCGTAGAACCGGACGCCCCCACGACCTTGTAGCTCACGACCTTCGCGCATCAGAGCGTCTTCAATCGTGCGCGACTGACGCGTTGGTGCGATACAAGACACGCGACCGTGGCATCGCTATCGTCAGCCAGCCGCCGGTGCGGTGCCGTACGCATGATGAAATCGGCCTCTTCGAGCTCGTCGCTGCCGCGGAAATAGCACGATCGCGCGCGCCGCCCGTATGCGGTCGGTCCAGAGATGCTTGTCTTTGCGGTTGCGGTTCTGGCTGATGACGGCCGATGCCGCGTCGAGAATGATCTGCGGTCGATCGGTAGTTGCTGCTCGAGCTTCGATCGTCCGGCGCCTCCGGGAAGTCGTGCTCGAAGTCGAGGATGTTGCGAAGGTCGGCGCCGCGCCATTTGTAGATCGACTGATCCGGATCGCCGACGACGCAGAGGTTGCGATGCACCTTCCGCCAGACGCCGAATGAGCAGGTAGCTGCGGCCGGTTGGTGTCCTGATACTCGTCGACCATGACGAACCGGAACTGCTCGCGCATACTTCGTGCGCACATGCTCGGTGATTGCTCGAAGAGCTCGACCGTCTTCAGCAGCAGGTCGTCGAAATCGAGCGCGTTGCTTTCCTTCAGCGCATCGCAGGTAGTAGCTGTAGATCTTGGCGATCGTGCTCGATCGCGCCGGTTCCAGCCAGCCGATGCGGCAGATGTCGTCGGGCCCTTCCATGCGGTTCTTGGCGTGGCTGATGCGCGAAAGCGCCGCGCGCGGCTGGACGAACGCTGTCGTCGATGTGCAGCTCCTTGAGGGCCTGCTTGACGACCGACGAGCTGGTCGGACGAGTCGTAGATGACGAAGTCGCGCGACAGGCCGATGGCGGGCGCCTCGCGCCTGCAGCAGCCGGGCGCATAAGCGAGTGGAACGTCGAGACCCACATGCGGCTGCAGTCGGATCCGAGCGAGCGCCTCGACGCGCGGCCGCGCATTTCTTCAGCCGCCTTGTTCGTGAAACGTGACGGCGAGCACTTCGTTGGGACTGGCGTGGCTCGCCGCCCAGGATGTAGGCGATCCGGCTGGTGATCACGCGGGTCTTGCCCGGATCCGGCGCCCGCGAGGATCAGCAGCGGGCCCTCGAGGTGCAACGACCGCGTCGCGTTGTTCGGGGTTGAGGGCGTCTAGGAACTGCATGTGGCCAGAGGCTAGGGATTCGGTGCTGGAGGCTGAGGACTAGGGATCTGGAACGACTCAGCTTAACATCGTCCGATTCCAGTCCCCAAGCCTCTAGCTCAGCACAGGCCCGACGCCTCATGGCCTCCAGGCGTCTATTCCACCGTCACGGATCTTCGCGAGATTTCGCGGCTGATCGACGTCGCAGCCCCGTCGGACGGCGATGTCGTAGGCCAGGAGCTGAAGCGGCACGACCATCACGAATCGGCGTGAGGAGCTCGGGTGCGCGCGGGAGCTCGAGGACGTAAGTCGCTGAGCGGTCGAGGATCGTGGCGAGCTTGGTCGTCGCCGCGCGTGGTCAGAGGCGACGACGGAGCCGCCCCGCGCCTTCGCTTCCTTGCATGTTGCCGATCATCTTCTCGAACACGTGGTCCGTCGGCGCGATCGCGACCACCGGCATCTGTTCGTCGATGAGCGCGATCGGACCGTGCTTCATCTCGCCGGCCGGATAGCCTTCGGCGTGGATGTATGAGATCTCCTTCAGCTTGAAGCGCGCCCTCGAGCGCGATCGGATAGTTGATGCCGCGTCCGAGATACAGGAAGTCGGTTCGCGTGGTGGAATCGAGCCGCAATCTCCTCGATCTCCGGCGCAAGCTTGAGCGTCTGACTCGAGCAGATGAGGCAGCTGCAGCAGCGCATCGACGTGCGGCCTCGACGCCTCGGCCGAGAGCACGCCTCGGACCTGACCGAGCCGCAGCGCCGAGCAGAGTACAGCGCGACGAGCTGCGACGTGAACGCCTTCGTCGAGGCGACGCCGATCTCCGGTCCGGCGTGCGTGTAGATCGTGCCCGTCGGTCTCGCGCGTCGCCATGCTGCCGACGACGTTGCAGATCGCGATGCTGCGCGCGCTCCTTGCGTTTGGCTTCGCGCAGCGCCGCCAGCGTGTCGGCCGTCTCGCCCGACTGCGTGATGACGATCGGCCAGCGTGTTGGGCGCGACGATCGGATCGCGGTAGCGGTATTCGGATCCGTAGTCGACCTCGACCGGCACGCGCGCGAGCGGCTCGATCAGGAACTTGCCGACGAGCGCCGCGTGCCACGACGTGCCGCACGCCAGGATCGCGACTCGCTCGACGTCGCGCAGCACCTGGTCCGCGATCTGCGATCTCCTGCGAGGAACACCCTGCCGCTGTCTTGGCGACGCGCGGCCGAGAATCGTCTCGCTGGGCGGCCGTCGGCTGCTCGAAGATCTCCTTCAGCATGAAGTGCTTGTAACCGGCCTTCTCCGCCATGATCGGATCCCACAGCACGCGCGTGCGTCGTCTTTGGAGACCGGCGCGGCCCGAAGAAGTCGGTGAACGCCACGCCCGCGGCGGTGATGACCGCCATTTCTTCGTCGCCCAGGAAGACGACGTCGCGCGGTGTGGCTGAGAATCGCCGGGATATCGGACGCGACGAAGAACTCGCTGCTCCCGAGTCCGACGACGATCGGCGGACCGTTGCGGACGGCGACGATCTTGTCGGGATCGTCGGCGGAGATGAGCACCAGCGCGAAGAGGCCGCGCATGTAGCAGCAGCGCCCGCCGCACGGCGTTCTCGAGGCCGTCGTCCTTCGATCTCGCGCTCGACCAGGTGCGCGACGATCTCCGTGTCGGTCTCGGTGACGAACGTGTGGCCCTGCCTTCTGCAGCTGCTGCTTGAGATCGAGGTAGTTCTCGATGATCCCGTTGTGGACGACGACGATCCTGCCGCGTGCAGTCGCGATGCGGATGCGCGTTCTCCTCGGTCGGCCGGCCGTGGGTGGCCCAGCGCGTGTGGCCGACGCCGTATTCGCCCGATCAGCGGATTCAGCGTAATCACGTCTTCGAGGCGCGACAACTTCCCGGCGCTCCGCCGCAACTCGATCTCTCCGTCCTGCACGACCGCGACGCCGGCCGAGTCGTAGCCGCGATATTCGAGGCGGCGCAGGCCGTCGATCAGAACCGGAACGACATCTTTGGGGCCGATGTAACCGACAATCCCGCACATATCAACTCACGTCTTCTTTCTTTTCTTGGCCCAGTCCTCGATGTTGCGCTGCTTCCCGGCGCTCACGGCCAACGCGCCGCCTGGGACATCCTCGCGGACCGTGGTGCCGCTTCCAACGTACGCGCCTTACCGATCTTGACGGGCGCGACCAACTGCGAGTCGCTGCCAATGAACGCGCCGTCTTCGATGACGGTCGGATACTTCTTCGTCGCCGTCGTAGTTGCACGTGATCGTGCCGGCGCCGACGTTGACCTTGGCTCCTGATCGTCGCGTCGCCGAGATACGCCAGGTGCATCGACTTTGAGCCGGCCCCCAGCACCGTCTTCTTCAACTCGACGAAGTTTCCGACGCGGGCGCCGTCTCTGATGTCGCTGCCAGGCCGCAAATGTGCGAACGGCCCGACCCGCGCCTCCGTGGCCACTGTGGAGCTTGTGATGACGCAGTGGTTGAAGATGACGACCCGATCGCCAATTCGCGAGTCGACGATGCGCACGCCAGTGTGGATCTCGCATTCCCGGCCGATCGTCGTGTTGCCCTCGAGCGACACGCCCGGATGAATGATGGTGTCCACACCCACGGCAACATCCGGATCGATGTATGTGGTGGCGGAGTCCTCGATGGTGACGCCGGCCGCCATCAATTCGTTGTTCTTGCGCGATCGGAACACTCGGCTCACGGCTTCCAGGTCCTCGCGGTTGTTGATTCCGAGAATCTCGTCAGCATCCCGTCACTCTCAGCGTTTTGACTCGCTCGCCGCGGTTGGACATGGATCGCGACGAGATCCGGCAGATAGTATTCGCGCTGAACGTTCGACGTGGCGACGCCACCGCAGGGCCTCGAAGAGGCCGTCGAGGGCGAACGCATAGATTCCCGAGTTGATTTCACAAAATGGCGCGCTCGTCGGCTGTCGCGTCCCGTTCTTCGACGATCCGTGCAATTCGCTCGCCGTTCCGAACGATTCGCCCGTATCCCGCCGGTCGCTTGACCACCGCCGTCACGATCGTGGCGCACGCCGAGGTCTGTAGATGGCGATCTATAAGCTCTCTCAGGGTTTGCGCCGTCAGAAGCGGCACGTCTCCCGACAGGACCAGCAGTGTTCCTGTAGCTGTCGCAAGGGCAGGCTGCGCAGTGAGAAGGGCGTGCGCAGTGCCGAGCTGTGGTTCCTGAACCACACACCGCAATCCCGGCTGAGCCGCAAGGTGACTCGTGCAGGGCGTCAGCCTTATGCCCGACGACGGCCGTCACTGATTGAGGCTTGAGGGCTGCCGCAGTCTTCAGGACGTAGTCCAGCATCGGGATGCCGGCCACACGGTGCAGCACCTTGGGCAGCGGCCGACTTCATCCGGGTTCCCTTGCCGGCCGCCAGAATGACAACGTGAATATCGGACATCAAGGGGTCGGCTGGCCAAGAACTCGCGCCAGCCTGATTATCGCTTATCGGTTCGGGCGAGGCCGAAATGGGCGCCGTCGGTCGATCGGCTGAGATGGAGGAGCTTCAAGAGCTGATCGAAAGAGTCGTCGCCCCGAAGGGGATCCAAGTCAGGATCGTGACGCGCCAGTGCCCGATTCTCGGATTCATGGCGATAGCGCGCTCGAGATGTGCGATGGCTGCGGCATGCTTCGCCCCGCTGGGCGTGGGCGACAGCCAGCATGTAAAGGGCATGGTCGTTATCGGGGTCCTCGTCTCGCACCAAGTGGAGGTGCGAAATCGCCTCGTCGTATTTCCCGCCGTTGATGGCGATGGTCGAGGCGTAGAGGCGCTCGTCGATCGTCTGCGGTGAAGGATCCGCTCGCACCACCTGGCGCTGGCAAATGTTGAGTACAGCCGCACTCGTTCGTGGAGCTTCTTTCTTCGGGGTACTGTCTCAGAACGCTTTCGAATAGACCGACGGCATCCGGATAGTCGTGGCGCTGGAGTGCGTCAAGCCCCGCTCGTACAAGGCCACGGCTTCGACATAGGTCGAGCGCCGAGGCACCGGATCTGGCACAGATACATGTGGTTGCGGCGTCGGCTCGCGCACAGAGCTGTGAGCCGAGGATGGCGCGGCTGGGAGCTTTCGCCCGGGATAGTTTGACCGGTCGGCGCTGCTTCGTCATGAAACTCCTGCGCGGGGGCGAGGTGAGGTTTCGAGCCGAAGGCGGCATAAATTAGCAGAAGGCCATGTGCTGGTCAAGGGAGGCACCTGTGCCGACTCGGTCGAATCTCCACGCATGCGGTCATTCGGCGGAGCTGTTTGGCCCGTTCTATTAGGTCGCACACCACATTTGGGGCTAGATCCATGGGTCTTGGCCAAGGCATTAATAGCTCGGCGCCTCGAAAGACCATCACATTTAATGTTATATGACCAAATTCATCGAGTAGATCCTCGTCGGTTGGTGACTCTGCTGGCTCTAGTATCTGTTATATCGACCTATTTCTGCCACTACGGTGAACTCTCCAAGAGGGGCGATGAGCTGCTTGCAGAGTCGCTTGAAATAGGGCCTCTGACAAATTCTTCGTGCGTCTTGGTCAATTCTCTAGCGATCGTAACGTGACAATCCCCAACAACCCGCTGGAGATGGCGTGAGCGTGCTCCTGATTCGGTGAGGAGCCTCGAAGAAGACCACGGGCCGTCCGGCTCCTTTCAGGTCCTCAAACCACTGTTTTCTGTCTTTAGACCGAATCGGCGGAAACCCGAGGAAGAGGAACGTCGCGGCGTCAATCCCGGACGCCGCGAGGTGCCGCGAGCACGGCGCTGGGGCCGGGGATCGGTTCGACGCGAACTCCCGCCTCAATGGCCGCGCGAATCGAGCTGCTGACCTGGGTCGGAAATCGTTGGCGTCCCAGCATCAGACACCAGAGCGAGGTCCTCTCCCTGCTGCAGTCGCTTGAGCAGCGTGGCGAGCTTCGATGATTCGTTGTGCTGGTGAAAGCTCGTCGTTGGCGTGCTGATCGCGTATCGTGCCAGCAGGCGCGCCGTGCGCCGCGTGTCTTCCGCGGCAATCAATCTGAACCTCGCGCAGTACACGTAATGCCCGCGCGCTGATGTCTTCGAGGTTACCGATGGGCGTGGCGACCACGAACAGAGTGCACCGGGCATGCGGGTGAGAGGCGAGGCGAGCGAGCTTTATTGTACCATTGGCGGATCTGGATAAAGGCGACAAGCTCAACGTCGAGACATGATTCTCCGAACCACTACCTCATTTCATCGACGATCTGCTCGGTTACCTCCACGAGACCCATCCGACCTATGCCACGCTTGACGGCGTGCACACGGCATGACGATCTGCTCGAAGACTTCAGTGCCCATGCCATGGAAGGCGCAGGCCCACGCCCTGTCCGGCTATCTCCGTCGCCTCGATGAAATCGATCCGCAGGCGTTGACGGGCGCTGAACGCCTCGAACACCGGATGCTGGATGTCCCATATTCGCGGCCGGATGTTCGAGCTCGAAGACATTCGGACTTGGGAGAAGAATCCGCAGATCTACGCGGACGTGCTGGCGTCCAGTCTGGCGACGCAGGCCCTCTTCACGCACGCCTCGGCCGACGAGCGCGCCCGGCGCGTCCTGTCGAAGCTGCGCCAGGCTCCGCGGCTCGATACAGGCCGCTCGCGACAACATCAAGGATCCGCCCGGTATCTTCGTCAAGGTCGGCATCGAGACACTCAGGGGAGCGCTGAAGTTCATCGACGACGAGCTGCCGCGAGCCTTTTCGAACGTGGACGATCTGCACTCTGCTCGGCGATCTCGCGGATGCCCAGATGCGAAGCCTCACAGGCTCTCGGCGTCTACATCGAGCATCTGGAATCGAACGTCGCCCCGCGGGCCCGCGCCTCGTTTCGCCTCGGCCGCGACAAATTCGAGCAGAAACTCAAGCTCGAAGAAGGGCTTGCGCTCCCGGTCGATCGGCTGCTGGCGATCGCCACACGCGAGCTCGAGGCCACCCAGGAGGCGTTCCGAACGTTGGCGGGTCGGCTGAACGGTGGCGATCCCCTGGAGGCCTGGGCTCGCACCAAGGCGGAGCACCCAGCACCCGGCGAGCTGATCGAGCGTCGCCCGTCAGCACGTCGACGAGCTCGCTGACGTTCATCTCAACGTCACGATCTCATCTCCATCCCCGCAGCAGAGCCCATTACCGTGGCGCCGACGCCGGATTTCTATCGCTGGTCGTTTCGCGAGCATGTGGACGTCCGGCCCGTTCGAGAGCAAGTCCGACGCGCGCCTATTACTACCTCACCGACGTCGATCCGGCGTGGCCGCCCGAGCGGCAGGACGAGCACCTGCGCGACTACAACTACCCGACGCTCTGGTCGATCTCGATCCACGAGGTCTATCCGGGCCATTTCCTGCACTACCAGCACCTACGCCGGGTCGAGTCGAAGGTGCGCAAATCCATCCTCTTCGCGCCGGCGTCGTTCGTCGAAGGCTGGGCGCACTACTGCGAGCAGATGATGGTCGAGGCCGGGTTCGGCCGCGACGACTACCGGCGTCAAGCTGGGACAGCTCGCCGAGGCGCTCGATCCGCCTCGCCCGCTTCATCGTCGTGCATCAAGCTGCACACCGAGGACATGTCGGTCGAGCAGGGAGTGCGCTTCTTCCGCGACGAGGCGTTCATGGAAGAAGCCGAGCGCGCGACGCGAAGCCGAGCGCGGCACGTTCGATCCGACATATCTCGTCTACACCGCCGGCAAGCTGATGCTGCTGAAGCTGCGCAACGACTACAAGCAGCAGCAGGGCAAGGCGTTCTCGCTGCGCGGCTTTCACGACACGCTGCTCGCCAACGGCACCGCGCCCTTCTGGCTCCATCGTCAGCTGATGCTCGGCGACGACAGCGGCGATCTGCTCGACTAGCCCTGCCGGAAAGCGGCACAATGAGTGGAACGCTGTGATTGGATTGCTCAATGCCCCTGCACGAATACCAGTGTGACGCCTGCGGTCACGGCGCTTCGAGGTGATTCAGAAGATGTCCGATCCGGTCGTCGAGACGTGCCCCGACAGTGCGGCGGACGCCGTCCGCAAGCTCCAGTCCGCTCCCGCATTCCAGTCTCAAGGGAAGCGGGTGGTACGTCACCGACTACGCAAAGAAGGACCAGTCGGCCGCGGCCAAGACCGAGGACGACTCGAAGGCGACGAAGACCGGCCGAAAGGCGAGAGCAAGACAGGCGAGCAAGACAGACAGGGCGACAAGACCGACGAGCCAAGAGCTCGTCTGACGTCGACGAGCTCGGCGAGGCTCGAGCACGCCGAGCGACCACCGGCGCAGCCACGACACCGGCTGTGCGGATCAGCTTAGCGCTTGCCGGCCGGCGTTTCCAGGTTCGAGCGACGTCAGATAGGCCGAGAACTTGTCGCGCAGGTCCGGCCGGCGCAGCGCGAAGTAGACCACCGCCTTCAGGAATCCCAGCTTGTTGCCGGTGTCGTGGCGGACGCCGTTCACCTCGCACGCGTAGATCGGCCGCGACTTCAGCGAGCTCGCGCAAGCCGTTGGTGAGCTGGATCTCGCCGGTCCGGTCGCTCTTGGTGGCGCGCCAGCGCCGGGAAGATGTCGGGCGTCAGGATGTAGCGGCCGATGATCGCCAGGTTGGACGGCGCCTCGTCGCGCGGCGGCTTTTCGACCAGATCGCGCGACCTGATAGACGCCGTCGCCGAGCTGCGCGCTCGGCGTCGATGCGATCGCCGTAGCTCGAGACGTCCTCCGGCGGCACGCGCTCGACCGCGAGCACCGGGCCGTCGACGCTGCTCGAACACGTCGATCATCTGCTTGATCGCCGGCGGCTCGGCGTCGATCACGTCGTCGGCGAGGATCACGGCGAACGGCTCGTCGCCGACGAGCTCGCGCGCGACCGAGCACGGCGTGGCCGAGACCGAGCGGCTCGCCCTGGCGGACGTAGGCGAAGTTGATCATGTTCGAGATCTTGCGGATCTCCGTCGAGCTGATCGCGTCTTGCCGCGCGCCTCGAGGAACGATCTCGAGCTCGACCGACACGTCGAAGTGATCCTCGATCGCGTTCTTGCCGCGGCCGGTGACCAGGATGATGTTGTCGATCGCCGGACGCGACCGCCTCCTCGACGCCGTATTGAATGATCGGCTTGTCGACGAGCGGCAGCATTTCCTTGGGCTGCGCTTTGGTCGCCGGGAGGAAGCGGGTGCCGAGACCGGCGGCCGGGAAGACGGCTTTGCGGACGATGGACGTCACGGCCGAATCGTAGCAGAGGATCTCGGTTACGACGCGAATCGCGTCCACAGCGTATGACCGCGTCGAGTTCGCATGCCGAAGCTGGACTGAGGTGATGCATGCTCGATCCGTCACTCGTGCGCGATCACATCGACGACGTCCGGCGCGGTCTCCGCCGGCGCGGGCTGGATCCCGACAACGCGCTCGCGGAGATCGCCACGCTCGAGACCGCGCGGCGACGCCTGATTCCGGAGCTCGAGGGCTGAAGCGCCAGCAGAATACGTCGGGCGACGAGGTCGCGAAAGCCAAGCGGCAGGGCCTCGATACGACGAGCGCATTCAGGACGCCAACCGTAGCCGCGCTCGCAGCAGATCCGGCAGCTCGCAGCGTCGATCGATGCCGTCGAGCACCAGCGCAACCAGGCGCTGCTGGTGCTGCCCAACCTTCCGCACGCAAGCGTCCCGGACGGCGCGACGCGCCGCCGACAACGTCGAAGTGTGGCGCCGCGGCGAGCCGCGGGATCGACTTCGATCCCGAAGCGCGCATTGGGATCTGGGCGCCGCGCTCGGCATCTCTCGACTTCGAGCGCGCGCGCGAAGATCGCCGGCGCGCGTTTTCCGTGCTGAGCGGCGCCGGGCGCGCGGCTGGCGCGCGCGCTGATCAACTTCATGCTCGACCTGCACACGCGCGAGCACGGGTATCGCGAAGTCGAGCCGCCGTTCCTCGATCAACAGCGCGTCGCTGACCGGGCACCGGGCAACCTGCCGAAGTTCGAGGCCGATCTCTTCAAGATCGCCGGCGACTGGGATCTGTATCTGGTGCCGACCGCGGAGGTGCCGCTCACGAACCTCCATCGCGGCGAGATCCTCGACGGCCGCGAGCTGCCGATCCGCTACACCGCCTACACGCCCGTGCTTCCGCAGCGAAGCCGGCTCGTACGGACAGGACGTTCGCGGGCTGATCCGCCAGCATCAGTTCGACAAGGTGGAGCTCGTGAAGCTCACGACGCCCGAGCAGTCCGTACGACGAGCTCGAGCAGCTGACGGCGAACGCCGAGGAGGTGCTGAAACGGCTCGAGCTGCCGTACCGCACGGTGCTGCTGTGCAGCGGCGACATGGGCTTTGCGTCGGCGAAGACCTACGACATCGAAGTGTGGCTGCCGAGCCAGCAGACCTATCGCGAGATTTCGTCGTGCAGCAACACCGAGGCGTTCCAGGCGCAGGCGGGCGAACATCAGTTTCGGCCCGCCGGGACCGGAAAGTCGAACTCGTCCACACCCTCAACGGATCCGGCCTCGCCGTTGGCTGCACGCTGCGTCGCCATTCTCGAGAACTGGTCAGCAGAAGGACGGTTCAGTCGCTCGTGCCGGAGGCGCTCAGGCCCCATCTGGATGGCAGGGAGAAAATCGAGCGCTGATCTCGTCTACAATTCACAACCGAAATTCATAAAGCGAAGCGATTGCGCCACCGCCGCAAACATCCAAGCGCCACGTCAGTCCTCAGCGGTAAAGACCGTCTGATCGTTGCGCTCGATGTACCCACAATCCAGGAAGCTCTGGACGGCGGTCCGCAAACTGACAACGTCACATTCTTCAAGGTCGGTCTGCAGCTCTTTCTCACTGGTGGACTGCCGACGCTGCTCGAGTCGCTGCATGAGAAACGGGTCTTCGTCGATCCTCGGGGTTCCCGGCGATATCGGAAATACCATCGCCGCCGTCGTCAATGTCTGCATCGACAACGGCGTTACATTCCTGACGTTGAGCGATTCGATGCCAGCACCGGCCATCGCGTCAGCCAGAGCCGCTCGCGCTGGCACGTCAATCCCTTTATCCACAATTCTTGACGGTTCCGATGCTCTCCAGTTTGATGCCGCTGATCTGCCTGCCGTCGCACCGGCTGGGACGAATCTGGAGCTGTTGACGGATACATCGTGGCACGCGCGTCGGCGTCACTCGAGGCAGGGCTGCGACGGAATCATCGTTTCCGGGTCGGCAATCGCCCGCTGTCGCCGGAAATTCGAGTCGCTCGGTCGTCATTGTCAGTCCTGGCATCCGTCCCGCGGATCGTCGGCGGACGATCAGAAACGTCACACCACTCCGGCCGAGGCGACTCGACTTGGCGCCGACTATCTCGTCGTCGGCCGCCCCATCATGAGGGATCCAGACCTGCGACAAGCGGCCGCCCGCGTCATCGACGAGATCGATTCGGCGCTCGGCTCCCTTGAGCCATCAGCACCTCCGAACGACCCGAAGCCTGGCAGTTGCCATCCGATGCGTCCCATCACGAAGCCGGGCGCCGGCATTACCGACGGCATTCTTGTGCTGATGGCGGCAGCAGCCTCCGGCGTGGCAGCGGTCGGGAAATCTCTACTACATTCAGCCGCTGCTCGCCGACATCGGAGAGGACCTTCTTGCTGCCGCGTCGGCGATATGATGGGGAGTCGCGATGCTGGCGCAGCTCCGGCTTTGCGACGGGTGCGTTCTGTCGTTCCTTTGGGAGACATCCGCGAACGCCGTCAGCTCATCGTCATCATGCTTCTCAGGTGCCGCGGCCAGTCTGATCGGCGTGGCGACCGCGCGATCCTACGCCTGGGGCGGCAACACCGCCTGTTTCTTCGTGGGGGCGTTTTCGGTGTCGCTCTCAGATGTTTCGTGCCGTTCGCGGCACATGACCCGCCCGGCCCGAGCAGCGTGGAAGGGCCGTTGGCATCGTCATGAGCGGCCTCCTCATCGGGATCCTGCTATCGCGGGACGGCAAGCGGGTACATCGGTTCGGTTGCCGGATGGCGCTCGATGTTTTGGGTGGCGATGCGCTCTGACGCTTGGTCTGGCCATCTTCGCTCGCCGGAACACTGCCGCGCAGCGCCGGGACGAGCCGGCTCTCGTACCCACGCCTTTCGCTTCAATCGCTTTGGGATCTGGTCCGCCTCTGAGCCGGTTCTGGCGGGAATCGGCGCTCGCGTGGCGCGATGCTCTTCGGAGTCGTTCGAAGCGCGTTCTGGTCCATGCTGGCATTCCGACCAGAGACCCCGCCTTTGCACTACGGCACTCGAGTCGCGGGCCTGCTCGGTCTGGATCGGGGTAGCGTGGGAGCCAGCGCCGCCCCGATCGCCGGGCCGCCTCGCTGGATCGGCTGAATCCGGCGCGTCATCGTCCGCGTTGGCGCTTTTCGTGGCGACAATCGCGTTCGTCGCTATTCGCCGTGCCTGGCGACACGTTATGGGGATTGCGTGGTTGGAGCAAGTCGCGCTCGATGCCGGCGTCCAGGCCGGCCACGTGACGAAACCAACCGCAGTAATTCACAGCCTGCTGCCCGAAGCGCGTAATCGTCTCGACGCCGACGGTGTACATGGTGGCCTTCTTTCTTGGCGGTGCCGGTGGTTCCGCTCTCGGCGCCTACGCATGGCAGAAGTGGGCGGCTGGCCGGGCGTGTGTGCGGTGCTCGGCATCGCTCATGTCTCTCCTCGCAGCGATCAGACTCTCGATGCCCGGGGACCAAGCTCGCGTGGCAGTACGCACAGGTACTCAGCTGAACGCCGATGTTGATAGCATCCAGGTTCCAGAAACGGTGGAAGGAGGCACGGGCGATGCGGCGAGTTTTGATGGCGACAACACTTATCGCTGGCCTTTGCCTTGCCGGCCCGTCTCCGCCCAGGACGCAGCAAAGGAAGGCGCAAAGGCAACTGGGAGGCAAATAAAAGAAGGCGCAAAGGCAACTGGCGAGGCGTGGGAAAGAAGGTCGGCAAGGCCGTCGGTACCGGCGCCAAGGACGTAGGAAGGCGACGGGCGAGGTCAGCAAAGATGCGGCGAAGGAAACAGCCAAGGGCGCTGAGAAAGCAGGAGATGTCACCGCGGACGCCGCAAAGGATGCCGGCAGTGCGACGAAGGAAGGCGCGAAGAAAGTCGGCAACACCGTGACTGGAACCGCTTGCAGGGCGACCTGCAACGACGGCACTTCCTACTCAGGCAAGACCAAGGATGGCGCCTGCAAGGACCACGGCGGGTCAAGACCTGGGATAAATAGCGCCGTGTCTGACAGGTCGGCCGCTCGTCAGGCCTTCTTCGCAGATTTGAAACGGTCTGGAAAGCGGCGAGCAGCGCTCGAGCAATTCTCCTCGAGCGCTGCTGAGCCGTTCATTGCCCTGAAGGACGAACAAATCGATCTGGCCGTCCACGTCGAGGGTTGGGACATGCTCGTGGCTTTCGCTTCCGCAGCCTCGTGGACGACAGCGGTACCCTGAAGCTCGATTGACACAGCCGAACGACTGGTTTCGCCAGCCCGTCACGATCGGACCGTCGTGTCCCAACCCTCTGTGACGTAGTCGGTCCCGACTAGGCTGGCTTCTGCAACGAGACCGCGATCGAATCACCGGCTTTCAGGTCCACCGCCGAGGCGAACGGGAGGCAGCCGGCCCCATAGATCAACGTCAATGACCTGGTGCGTCTGGAGAACCCGACACCGTCGTGGAGTACGGCGTCGAACCACACGACCAACCCGTGACCGACTCCATCACGACGCGCGCGCCCCGTCACCGTGCCGGACACCAGTCTGGTGATTGACCAGGCTTGTAATCGATCGTGGCCCAGCGGGCCGGCTCTGAGATGAGTTGATCGGGATCGACATCCGCTTTCTCCCACGTGTTCGTCGCGATCCGCCGGGCGGCGGTCATGTCGAAGCCTGTGCGCCCGAGGGTCCGCCAGGTCCGACAAGCCGATCGTAAAGGCGGGCGCCTCCACGACGGGCCGCCCGACAGGCACTCGCGAGCCGGAATCAGCGTGCCTCGAGGGGTCAGCAATCGCTGCCGGGCGTCAATAATCGACGTCAAGTCGTTGCCCGGAAGGGCGGGAAGTACGCCATGAAGGTCGGAGACGATCACGTCGGCCCGCTCGGGCGAGCTGACGTCGATCGACATCGCTTGAATGAACTCGATCCGGTCGCCGAGCCCGTTCACCTGAGCGATCTCTTTCGCCACGGCGATCGCATCGCTCGGTTCCACGGCGTAGACCTTGCGCGCACCGCAATTCGGCAGGCCAGCAGGCTCAGGCCCCGGTGCCGGCTCCGATATCCACGACCACGGAATCGGGACGGACGACGTTTTTGCTTGCAGCGCCTCGCAGGTAGGCGTTGGTCCGCGTCTCGTCGGCGATCATCCGGCCAAAGGCCGAGATGGAATACACGGAACCTAGGCCCGTGACATCCTGAACGATGGCGCGGCAAAGACGAGGCGTTTGCCGGACGTCGGCGTTCGGCCTTTACTTCAGGATCGAGAGCGTTGATGCCAGCTGTTCGAGCTGAATGAACCCATTGCACGCAGATCTCCCGCGATCAAGTAGTTGGCGGACGTATTAGCGATGAGTGCCACCAGAGCCTCGCGCGGTTTCATTGCTTCGATCAATGGCGCCTGACTTCGTGGGTTCGTTCGTCGAGCAAACAGATTCCGGCCAGTGGGACGGGCCGATCCGAAAATCGGTACGGCGCTTCGGTGAGATCGAGATGCCGTTTGCCCGGGTCGCTGTGATACGAGGGAGGAGATCGCGCGAGCCGTACAGAGCCTGCACGAGTCGGGCCAGAGCCGAAGCCGGATATCCGGGTTGCACGAGCCACGCGTCAACCGCTCGCGTCACTGGAAGCACATCGTCCGACAGCACCTTAAATCCGGTTTCGGCGAAGGCTCGCGAGCGTCGATTTGCCGGCGCCAGGCGGACCAAGAAGCACCACCCTTGCCATCAATTTCGACCGCGCTGGCGTGAAGGCACAATGTGCCTGAAGCCGAAGCAGAAAACCAAGGATTGGTCCGAGGAGATAAGTGGCCGCGTCATCGAGCGTCAACGTCGCTGGCCAACCCATCAAGATCCGGCTGCCTGTCTCGTTCACGACAAACTCGGTGCCGTCGTCGTATATGAGCCAAAGGTCACCATTCTGGGCCGACCTCCGCATCAGCAAGTGCGGCGTCTGTCGAAGTCCTCTGGCGATGCAGTGGAAACACCAGCCGGCATAGCCAGAAGGTCGGCTCCGTCAAGACGCTCAACGTGACGTCCACGGCCGGATCCATTTAGCAATACGTAACTGAACGAAGCATAA
>ERZ1370068.6817-contig-5776_pt1 | contig 54595 bp, 85 predicted proteins | sample MGYA00561227_ERZ1370068 | MGnify/ENA primary metagenome ERZ1370068 (study PRJEB38410, sample SAMEA6850437) | metagenome | study: Metagenomic assessment of the ecological functions of the soil: analysis of the soil microbiota associated with the... | reverse complement strand
TTGTACTTCGCGTTCCGGTTACGTATTGCTCGGGAGCACACGGCTTGCGATTCGGCCGATTCGCATCGACGAAGGCCGGGCGTCGCGCGTGGCGAGCGTCCGTCTCGACGGCCTGAGCGCGATGACGCCCGAGGAAGCGGCGCGTGTCGTTGGCCCGTCGGCCGGCGACGCTGTACGGAGGCCCGGCTCGAGGATGCGCAGCGGGCACTCGCACGCGCAGCATCGCGCGCGCGGCTACAACCGCGTCACCATCGACTATCAGGCGCGCACGGTGGAGGCGGACGTGCCGCTGTCACCCGCGGCGCTCGACGTCGACGTCGTCGTCCGCGTCGACGAGGGCCCGCGCAGCGGCTGCGCGAGGTGGTGACGACGCGGCGTCTCGCGCACGAGACCGGGAATCGTGGAGCCGCGCGCTCGCGCTGGAAGTCGGCGCGCCTGTCGATCTCGCCGCCTGGAACGCCGCGCGGCGGCGGCGTACGAAACGGGCGCGTTCCGCGGCGTCGACATCCAGCGCGAGGTGCATCGACGGTGAGCCCTCGGTGCCCGGTGAAGAGCCGGTTCGGGCCAAAGGTCACCGTGCAGGAATGGCCGCCGCTGCGGTTCCGGTACGGCGTCGAACTCCGCGACGAGCTCAACGCCGCCGGCGACGCCGCGCGGCCAACGAACCGGAGAGTGATCCCGTAGGCAGTCGCTCGTTTGGGTTCGGCATCGCGGGCGATCTCGCGCGCGCGAGGATTGTTCGGAACCACGATGTCGGCCGGCGTCGCCGGACGCTAGCACGGTAGGATCCCGCGGGACGCGAGCGTACCTGACGGCTGCCGACGTTCTTCGGGCGGCCAGATCGTGTCGACGGTATTCGTCGAGCGTTCGCTCGAGGAATCGGAAGTACCGACTGCGCTGACCGGCTCATCGCTGTTCGAGACGCTGAAGACCGACTTCACCGTCGAGCAGCGAATCCGGACTGGCGAGGCGCACGGACGATCTCGTATCTCTATACGTTCGAACGGAATCACACCCAGGAGCTCAATCCGGATCCCCTGCTGCCGTTCGACGTGAGGGTGACGATAGGAAGTTCGCGACCGCGGTCGTCCTCGACACCCGCAACGACCTGGGCGACGCCTCGCGTGGATGGTTTCATTCGTCGAACGTGCAGCACGCGCCCGACGCGCTCGGCTCGACGTGCGCTTCCTCAGCTACTACGTCCAGCAGAACTACTAATCGCCAGCGTCGGCCTGCTCGTCCTGGCGACCGCCGCGCGGCTCGGTTTTGCCAACGCGTTCGACACGACGTTGATACCCGATCAGCGCTTCTTCGCGGGGGCGGCAACAGAGTGCGCGGCTACGACCAGGATGTCTCCTCAGCCCGCACGATGTCCTCGGCGACGCCGTCGGCGGGCAGCGCGCTGATGGTCTTCAACGAGGAGATTCGGTTTCCGCTGTTCAAGATCGTGCGCGGCATCGGCTTCCTTCGACGCGGGCCGCGCGTTCGACCGGGTGGCCGACATGTCCTTCAGCGGCCTGCCGACGAGCGCGGGTTCGGCCTGCGCATCTCGACGCCGTTCGTGCTGTTGGGGTGGATGCCGGCATGCCGTTCGACACCGGTGTTCGCGCGCGAGCGCAGGCCGCGCTGGTTCTTCCTCGATCGGACAGATGTTCTAAGAACGCGATGCAAGAATTAGATCACCGCAGGGGCCGTGGCCCAGATAGCCGGCCCTGGGCCACGCGGGTCCGCTTTACAGCATCAATCTGGTCAGACGCACATCGAAATGAAGCGACAATGTCGGGCGGACGACCTTCAGTGGCCTCACAGATGATGCCGGTGAATGCTCTGCGGTCTCATGCGTCTTCGCAGATTCCGCGTGAATCAGCGGCTCAGCGTCCGCAGGGATCGACTGCGACTTCGCCGCGCTCCGGCGCCTGCGGCGCCAGCTTCAGGGAACGTCTGGAAGTGCGACGCGGTGAGGTCGGCGCGTTTGACCCTTCGAGTAGGCGATCCCGGCGTAGTAGTGCGCGGCGACACGTGGGATCGAGATCGCTCGCTTTCTGAAACGCCGCGGCGGCATCGCCCATGTTCTGGGCGGCACTGAGCGCGAGGCCGCGCTGCAAATGCGCCTCGGCGATCGAGGGGCCGCCGGCCACCGCCTGATCGGCTTGCTGCACTCCGCCGGCGGCGTCTCCGGCCAACAATGCAATGGCCGATCGGCCGATGGCGCTCCACGGATCGGCGGCAGGCCGTGCCGCGAGCCGCTCGTACGCGTGCCGCGCATCGTCGGGACGCCGCAGCTTCTGCTGACTCTGGGCAGCGAGGAACACGAGCCTCGGATCCGGCTGCCGCCGACGGCATCCACCACCTGCTGGTAGGCGCCGGCGTCGTAGCCGACTTGCGCGCGTCTTCGAGGGACTGCGCGTGCGCGATGCGGATACCGCGACGAGCGCGGCGGCGATGATGAATGTTCGTCGGGTCATGATCGCGGATTCTATCGTGGCCGGACGACGGGGGCTACCACGGCGAGCGCAAAGGTTGGGAATCGTTCAGCTTGGTGCTCACATTCCCTCGCCATGACTCGGCTGATTGATCTCGACTGTTCGTCGTCGAGGGACGCTGGCTCGCCGCGATGACGTCCGCGACGGAGCGCTGGATCCGCGTCAAGCAGCTCTTCACCGAAGCGCTCGCCTCAGGATCCAGCCCCAACGGACGGCATTCCTGGCGGGCGCGTGCGACGACGATGCCGACCTGCAGCGGGAGGTCGAATCGCTTCTCGTGTCCCACGATCGGGCCGGCGACCGGTTCGAGGCGGCCCACATCAGGCACGGTGGCGCTCGCCGAAGCCGGGGTTCGGTCCGGGACGACACGCGTTGCAGCTCCGCGCAGGCGCGCGCTGCCAGGTCACGCGAGATCCTCGCGCCCATCGGCGTAGGCGGAATGGGGGAGGTGTACCAGGCACGCGACACTCGTCTGGATCGAACCGTCGCGATCAAGGTCCTGGCGCCGCGGATAGCGCCGGATCCGGACGGGCGCGAACGCTTCGAGCGTGAGGCGCGGGCAGTCGCGGCGCTGAGTCACCCGCACATCTGCACGCTGCACGACGTCGGCCGCGATGGCGAGACCGATTTTCTCGTCATGGAGCATCTCGAGGGCGAGACGCTCGCCGACGCGGCTGGTCCGCGGCCGGCTCCCGCTCGAACAGGCGCTGCGACTACGCCGTGCGAGATTGCGATCGGCGCTCGACAAGGCGCACGGCGCCGGCATCGTCCACCGCGATCTGAAACCGGGCAACATCATGCTGACGAGGACCGGCGCGAAGCTGCTCGATTTCGGGCTGGCGAAAGGATTCGGGCCGGTCGTGTGCGCGAGCTTCGCCGATGCTGCAGGCCGAAACGCCGCTTGACGACTGCCTGGTCGACATCCTCGGCACGCTGCACTACATGGCGCCCGAGCAGCTCGAGGGCAACGACGAGGACGCGCGCACCGATCTCTTCGCGTTCGGCTGCGTGCTGCACGAGATGATCACCGGAAGTCGTGCGTTCGACGGTGGCAGCTCCGCTGCGGTCATGGCCGCGATCATGACGTCGCGGCCGAAACTCGTCAGCGAGCTGCTCCCCCGATGCGCCGCCCGCGCTCGAGTATCGTCGACCGCTGCCTCGCCAAGGATCGCGACGACCGCTGGCAGACCGCGCGCGACCTGCGTCGCCGACTTGAAGCAGACGCGCGAGCGCTTGCGTGCCAGGGGACAGGGTCGCGATTCGCCGTCAGGCCGTCCGAGGCGCGCGCTTCCGGCGGTGCGCGGCTTGCGTGGTCGAGTCGCCGCAGTGGCGGCCGCGATCGCGATGCGTTCGGCCCTCGCGTGGCGCTCCGCTCGACCCTCGCAACGGATCGCCGCTGTTCCTGTCGATTCTGCCGCCGCCGGACGGTTCGATTTGTCGCCCGATCCACGGCGTCTGCCCGATGGCGCGGCACGTCGCGTTCAAGGCGCAGGATCGCTTCTCACCGGACACACATCTGGTTGAAGACGCTGCGACTGCGTCTGAGACGCGCGGGTGATACCGGGAACCGAGGACACCGACTACAACTTCGCGCCGTTCTGGTCGCCCGACAGCCGCTCGATCGGTTTTCAGCCGGGCCGGCTCAAACGGGTCGGACATCGCCGGCGGACCCTCGCAGGTGCTGGCGACCGCGTCGAGCCTCGCGGCGGCACCTGGACCGGCGACGGCCGGATTCTCTTCAACGGCGACACGCAGAACCTGTTCATCGTGCAGGCCTCGGCGCGACGCCCGCCTCGCTCGTGCCTGGCCGCGCCGGCGAGGTCCGTCTCTTTCCGCGCGCTCTGCCGGATGGCCGCGCACTACCTCTTCACGTCGCGCAACGTCGCACGGCCAGGGGCAGGGGCTCTACGTCGGTTCGCTCGATTCGCTGGATGCGCAGACGCATTTCGGATGCGTGGTCGCCCGCGATATACGCCAACGACCACCTGCTCTTCGTTCGCCAGAACAGCCTCTACGCGCAGCCGTTCGATCCGGCGAACCTGGCGTTAACCGGCGAACCGCATCGCCTCGCCGATCGGATTGGCCTCGGCTATGGCAACCCGCTCGCCTTCGCGTTCTCCGCGTCCTCGACGGGTGAGATCGTCACGTGCTGGACCGGCTCGAAGAACCCGGACACCCGGCTCACGTGGTTCGACCGTTCCGGCGCAATGCTCGGAACCGCCGGCGAACCAGGATCGCATTTCGGGTTCTCGCTGTCCGCGGACGGAAGACGAGTCGTGCTGGAGCGGCTGCAGGCATCGACCAGCACGATCGATCTGTGGCTGCTCGACCTGACGAATCCGGTCGGATCGTCACGCCTGACGCTGGATGGCCGCAGTTCGCTGCCGGTCCTGGCGCCGGACGGTCAGCGGCTGCTGGTGGTGCAGCGCGACGTGGGTCTGTTGCTGCTTCCTGCCGCGGGCAGCGGCGGCGTGCCGATCGCCGCGACGCCGTCCGCCAAGTGGCCGGACTGACTGGTCGTCCGACGGTCAGACTCTGGCGTTCACCACGACCACGCCCGAGGGATGGCAAGTGTGGACCACGCGCGCCGACAGGAACAGTCAGCCGGTGCTGCTACCGCCAGGCGCCCTTCATGTGCTGTCGTCGGTGCAGTTCTCTCCCGACGGCCACTGGCTCGCCCTACACGTCCGAAGAATCCGGACGCAGCGAGTGTGCGTGGACGCGTATCCGACACCGCGCAACAAACTGCGGGTCTCCAACGGCGGTGGCGGCTGGCCCAAGTGGCGCCATGACGGCCGTGAGTTGTATCACTGGCGCCCGACCGCAAGCTCATGATGGTTGCGGTGCAGGCGGACGCGAACGCGATGACGGTGTCGGCGCCGCGCAGCCTCTTCGAGGGACCCGCCGTGATGCCGGATGGCTCGCGCGGCCAGTATGCGCCGAACGCGGACGGCACGAGATTCCTGTTCAACGCGCGCGTCGACGATCATCTGCCGGTCGGCCTGGAAGTGATCGCCAACTGGCCCGCGCTCCTGCACGCCCGCTGACACAGGCGGCTTCTTCAGGAAGCCGAACCGCCCGTCAACTCGCGGTGCAGCCAGCTCTTGGCGATGGCCCATTCGCGATTGATGGTCGCGATGGACACTCCCAGCGCCGCCGAGGCTTCCCGACCGTCAACCCGCCGAAGAACCGGAGCTCGACGATGCGCGCCTGCTCGGGGTCGAGCTGTTCGAGCTTCTGAAGGGCGCGATCGAGCGCCAGCGTGTCGACAACGTCCACGCCGGGCGCCGTCGAAACGCCGGCGGCATTGTCGAGCGTCACGTGGACCGCAGCGCCCCGCGCATTGTCGCGAAGCCCGCGCCGCCGCGCGTGGTCCACGAGAATCCTTCGCATCAGCTGTGCGGCGATGGCAAGAAGTGACCACGGTTCTGCCAGTCGATTTCGCGCTGCGCGAGCAGCTTGACGTAGGCTTCGTTGACGACGGCGGTGGTCTGCCATCCGATCGTGGCGCCACTCCCGCGCGAGCTGCCGGGAGGCCAGCGTGCTCAGCTCGTCATGTCACTAAGAGGGATCAGGCGGTCGAGCGCCTCGCGGCTGCCGTCACGCCACTCATGCAGGATCTGAGTGATTTCCGCGGGTGAGGGCACGCCTTCGGACATGCTGTCGACTGGCATGTCAGTTAAGCATGCTGTTCCCTCCCCGTCAAAGCGCGATCTAGGCGGGGACCGCCACGCGCGCCGAACGCCACTCGTGATGCTCTCGCGGGCGCCGACTTCAGCAGCTTCCCGGTAGCCGTTCGGGGCAGCTTCGGCACGATCACGAACTCGTCCGGCAGCTGCCGCTTCGCGAAACGGCGCGAGAGAAACACTCGCAGCTCCTCGGACGTCGCCTTCGTCCAGGGCCGGAGCACGATGAGCGCCAGCGGACGCTCCTGCCAGTTGGCATCGGGCACCGCGATCACCGCCGCTTCCGCCACTGATGGATGGGCGAGCAGAGCGGTCTCGACGTCGATGGAGCTCATCCCGTCCGTCCGACACGATCAGATCCGTCGTCCGGTCGGTGAGCTTGATGCATCCATCGGCGTGGATCTTTGCAGTGTCGCCAGTGTGGAACCATCCGCCTTCGGACCACACGCCCGACTCCTCCCAGTGCTTCGTGGTAGCGGTCCGCGACCCACGGTCCTCGCACCTGGAGCTGCCTTGCGTCACCACCATCCCATGGCACTTCGCCTCGATCGCTCATCGCGCGGATTTCCATGAACGGCAAAGGCAGCCCCTGCGTGGCGAGCCTCTCGTATCTGTCGTCACTCTGGCCAGAACTCCATGTGCGTTTTCAGCGTGGATATCGTCGCAATCGGCGCCGGTCTCCGTGGTGCCCCACGCCTGAATCACTCGCGCGCCGGGCATGCCGAAGCGTCGGAAGAGCGTGTCCGGCGCTGCCGAGCCGGACACCACAATGCGCAGGCCCGGCTCGATGTCCCATCGGCGCGGCTGCCTCTCGAGCGCGTCGACGACGCCGAACCAGAGCGGGCATCCCGCCGGTGAGCGTGACTTCATGGATGGCCAGCAGATCGAGCAGGCGCTCCGGTTGCAGGTTCGGGCCCGGCATGATGATGCGGCTGCCGTTCATCACGGCGGCGAACGGCACTCCCCACGCGTTCTCGTGGAACATCGGCATCGCCGGGGCACGGATGTCCGCGCGCGCGCGATTGAAAAGCCGTCGGGCAGCGATATCGCCAGCGAGTGCAACGGACACTGCCAGTGTGTATGAACCACACCTTTCTGAGTGCCCGTGGTACCCGACGTGTAGTTCAGGACGGCGGGAGCGTTCTCGTCGAAGTCGGGATACACAGGTTCGCCGGCGCTGCTCTCCGAGCAGCGTTTCGCTAGTCTTCCCAGCCGTCCGGCAGGTGGTCGCCGCTGCCGAGCGCGTGACGATCACGCGCTCGAAGCTCACGCGATCCTTGATCTGCGCGAATACCGGTACGCAGGACGTCATCCACGATCAGAAAGCGATCTCGGCGTGCGTCACTATGTAGAGGTCGCCCGCGTGCATCCGAGGGTCGAGCGTGTGCAGGACGCCGCCCGCCGCGGGAATCCCGAGAATGCCTCGAGGTGCATGTGGTGGTTCCACATGAAAGTGGCGACGCGGTGCTCGGGCCGCAGGCCGGAATCCTGAGCACCGCCGCGAGGCTTCGGGCCTGCGACTACAGATCGCCGTAGGTGTATCGATGAATCGAGTCGTCGGGCCGGTCGAAACGACTTCGGTGCGCGGAAACACTGTGCCAGCGCGTTCGAGGAGCGATGTGAGAGTGAGATGGCCGTGCATGCTTGCGGATGTCCTTTCTGAAGTGAAGCGTAGCCCTGCCCTGGCTCGCGGATCATGAGGACAAGGTGAGCGTGCGGTGCGAATTGCGTCGGCGGAGAACGGTCGAGTCACCGAAATCTGACCGACGGTCACGTCCGTCTCATGAGTTGTCCGGGGTCCGGTGATATCATGGGGACACTTCAAGGAGAACCAGAGCATAGTGATTGCGTCCCCCGACTTTCCGCTCGTCACCCCCGATCGATCCGCCGCCGAAAACGACGCCCTGCTGACGGCCGAGGTAGACGCGATGGCCTCGCGCGCCAGCCGCGCGCAGGAGGCGTTCGAGGTTGGAATGACGATCGAATCGACGCCCTGCTCCACGATCTCGCCGACGCCTTTGCGGATGCAGCCGAGGAACTGGCCATCGCCACGGTTGCCGAGACCGGGATGGGCAGCGTTCTCGACAAGACGTTCAAGAACCAGTTCGCGAGCCTTGGCGTGTGCGCGTCGTTCGCCGGCAAGCCCGGCCAGGGAACGCTGACCGTCGATGCCGCGCGCCAGGTCGCCGAGGTCGCCAGCCCGGTCGGCGTGGTCTTCGGCGTCGTGCCGGTCACCCAATCCGAGTCGCCACCGCGATGTTCACAAGACGTTGGATCGCGCTGAAGGGACGCGACGCTGACTGTGAGAGCTTCCACCACCGCGCGCTCGGTGTCGCGGAGCCAATACGGAGCCGATCGCGATCGTCCAGGGGCGTACTTTCGAGGCGCATCGAGCGCCGCGGGACCTCGTGCGGTGGAGTTCGCAGAGCTGGAGGGCGTGCGACGACCACGAAAACTCATGAGCCACCTGCTGGTGTCGATGATCGCGACGGGTGGAACCGGGCTGGTGAAAGCCGCGCATGCACAGCCCAGGCGCGCCGGCCATTGGCGCGTCGGCCCCGGCAACGCGCGCCGGTGCTGATTTGTCCCGACGCAGACGCCTCGACGAGGCGTCTCGCGCCATCGTTCAGAGCAAGACGTTCGACAGCGGCTTGATCTGCGGTGCCGAGCACAACCTCGCCGCGGATCAGCGCTGCCGTGGTGCAACCGCCCCTGCTCGCGCTGACGCTCGAAGCGCCGGGCCGTGCTCACCGGCGCGACGAAAGAGCGCCCCGGTTTTTCGCGACTGACCGCTGGATGCCGGAAGCCAGAGCATCCGCAGTGAATGGATCGCAGTCAGACCGCTGCAGCCATCGCCGCCGGCGCTGGCATCGAGCGGCGCTTATCAAATACGGCTGCTGATAGTTCGTGCGGGGCTTGAACATCCTGGAAGGCGTCTATGCCGGCGAGCGGCTGGCGCCGTTCCTGCTCCCGTTCACCGTGGCGAGGCGAGGATGAAGGGCTCGCCTGTACGTGCGAGCGCTGCTTCGCCACGTTGGTGCGGGGCACACCGCCGCCATCATCCACACCGCCCGGCCCCGAGCGCGTCGCGGATCGCTACGCCCGCGCCATTCCGGCTGAAGACGCATCCTCGTGTGAGGCTCGCCAGCCGCGCAGGGCCGCTGCGTGGCATGACGACCGGAGCTCGGTAGTGGCACCGTTGACGCTGGGGCTTGCGAGGACGTTCGGCGGCAATTCCACGACCGACAACGTCACATTCCGTCACCTGCTGAACATCAAGAGGGTTGCATATGGTCATGTCACAAACAGATGAGCGTTGAAAACTTGCTGGGGTGGGTCGGGTTGTTCCTGATCGGAGCGATCGGAGCGGTGACCGGCTCTGCCGACTGGGTCGCGAGTGGTTCGGCGTATAAGAATCTGGTTGGGGTATGGCGACGCTGCCGGATGGCACGCATGGCGTCGGATCCTCTGCTCACCTTCGATCGTTTCAGAGCTCGATCCGTCCAGCGGACAGCTCGTACGGAGAATCCGGCCCGATTTCGTTGACGCCGAAGGCGCTGTCGCTGCTCGAGTATCCTCGCCGCGCGCCCGGGCCGCCTGGTCAAGAAGACCGAGCTGCTCGACGCGATCTGGCCCGGCGTGTTCGTCGCCGACGGCGCGCTTGAAGGTCTGCATCCGCGAAATCCGGCGCGCGCTCGGCGACGACGCGCAGGCGCCGCGGTTCATCGAGACCGCCCATCGGCGCGGCTACCGCTTCATCGCCGACGTCACGCACTCCATCCCGGCTGACCGAGCGCCGCGATCGGCGCCCGTCGCCGGATCCGCGTCGGCGTCACGCCGCGGTCCCGTCCAGTACGCGCGAAGCGGCGACGTCAACATCGCGTACCAGGTCTGCGGCGACGGCCCGCTCGATCTCGTGTTCGTGATGGGCTGGGTGTCGCACCTCGAGTACTTCTGGAAGGAGCCGTCGTTCGCGCGCGTTCCTGAGCGCGTCTCGCGTCGTTCTCGCGGCTGATCCTGTTCGACAAGCGCGGCACCGGGCTGTCCGATCCGGTCACCGCAGCTGCCGACGCTCGAGCAGCGCATGGACGATGTGCGCGCGGTGCTCGACGCGGTGGGATCGCGGCGCGCGGTGCTGCTCGGCGTGTCCGAGGGCGGGCCGATGTGCAGCCTGTTCGCCGCGACGCATCCGGACCAGACCGAAGCGCTGATCATGATCGGCACCTACGCGCGGCGGCTCCGCGCGCCGGACTATCCGTGGGCGCCGACGCGCGAGCAGCGCGAGGCGTTCTTCAGGGAGATCGTCGAGCACTGGGGCGGACCGGTCGGGCATCGAGGAGCGGGCGCCGAGCGTCGCCGCACGATCCGGCGTTCCGGGAGTGGTGGGCGTCGTTCCTGCGCATGGGCGCCAGCCCGGCGGCGGCGATCGCGCTCACGCAGATGAACGCGGAGATCGACGTGCGGCACATCCTGCCGACGATCCGCGTGCCGACGCTGGTGCTGCATCGCACCGGCGATCGCTGCCTGCTGCGTCGAGGAAGGCCGCTATGTCGCGAGCCTGATTCCCGAACGCGCGCTTCGTCGAGCTGCCCGGCGACGACCACCTGCCGTTTGTCGGCGATCAGGACGGCTGCTCGACGAGATCGAGCGCTTTCTCGCGCGGCGCGCATGACCTGTCGGACTCCGGACCGCGTGCTCGTCACGGTCTTGTGCAGCGACGTGGAGCTCGGAAGGGCGCCGATCTGGCAAATCGCGGCCGCACCTCTCGGCGCTCGCAACACTATTCGCGATCTCGTGGCCGAGCATACGTGCGCGTTCGGCGGAAGCGCCGTGCGCGTCGTCGGACGGTCGCGGTCATGGCGGTGTTCGACGGCCCCGCCCGCGCCATCCGCTGCGCTGCTGCGCCGATCGGCGCCGACGCCGCGGCGCGTGAACACCGGCGTCCGGCTCGGCCTGCACACCGGAGAGTGCGACATCGGTTGACCGGGTGCCGCGAGGCGTCGTCGATCGAAATCGGCAGCCGGGTGGCGGCGCTTCGCAGCAGAACGGAGAGGTCGCTGGTCACGCGGACCGTCGTCGATCTCGTGGCCGGATCGGGACTGCAGCTTACAGATCGCGGCACTCACGCGCTTGGCCAGCGACACAACAGCTGGCGCGTCTACGCTCGCCGCGCGAAGAGTGATCCGTGCGGGCGTACCGGCGCTCAACGAAACGTAAGCGCACTGGCGGGTCATGTGATCGCGCGGGAAATACACGTCGCAGATAGCATGTCGCGATCAGACGGCCGATCGGCGAACGCGAGCGCCATCGCGCCGTGCTCGAAACGACCGCCTCGCCCTCGAGTCGCCGCATACGACCGCTAGCAGCGCGCGATGCGCCGATGTTCGGGCGCGGGAGCATCGCGTAATGCTCCGCTCGAACGAGCGGATCGCCGGCCCCGCGATTCCTCCCAGCTCATGATCGCCCGCCGCTGCGCGCCGGTAGGTGAACTCGGTGTTCAGATCCAATCCGTAGATCAACAGCGACGCTCGTCCGGCCGGCACATCGCCGCTGCAAGCGCGCGTCGCGAGCGGCCAGCAGCGACGATCGATCGTCGGATTGCTGGTCGACGTAGTAGCCCGCCGAGATAGTTGCTCGCGGCCGAGAGCAGGGCGACGCCGAAGAGGCCGAGCCGAGCCACGAGACGGATCGCGACGCTCCGAGCAGCGCGACAACGCCGCAGCCCACCATCACAATCAGCAGCAGACTGCTCGCGTAGCGGTAGTAGCACGTGCGCGTGTAGAGGTGCATGAAGATCGCGATCGGCAGGGACATACAACGCGACGCGAGACGAGCGCCGGCATCAGCCGCCGGCGAAACGTGATCAAGGCCAGCCAGGCGCGCCGCGAATCACCGTCAGGCTCCCGATCACCGTGTGACGTGTGCGTCCGAGGATCGCGCCGGCCGGTGGCCATGTACCACGATCTCGGACTGAGGCGCATGGACAGCGGACCGAAGTGCTGCCATGCGACCGTTGACCACGCGAGCCGCGCGGACAGCAGGTTCTCTGACTTCACGGCGCCCGAGAACGCCAGCCACCCTGCGGCGCGGCGAGCACCGGAACGCATCAACGCCGCTCCGGTGACCAGGACGATCGGTCGCGGCGGCCGCTCGCGCCACGCGCGTGTGCGCGGCAAGGATGGCTGCGCCCGTCCACCACGGCACGAACGTCGTGACCTTCACCATCCCGCCAAGCTACGCCGGACGCGATCGCCGCGACCGAGCCAGAAGACGCGCTGAGAGGCGTCGCGCCGGCCTTCGTTGCGCGATGCATCGCCAGCACGAACGTCACCGCGAAGAACAGCGCGGTCGACTCGATCATGAAGGTTCTCGACCAGAAGCATGTACGCGCTGGGCTCGCCAGCGTCAGCGCCACGAAGATCGGACGGTAGCGCGGCCTGACGTCGACGGATGTCGAGGCGCGAACCAGCCGGAGACGAGCGTGGCCGCGAAGAAGGCGACCGACACGCCGCGTCCCGTGGCGTGGAGATCGAGCGATGCCGCATCGTGACATCGTCGCCACGATCCATTGATACAGCGGCATCTCGATCGGCGACGGCCACGGCGGACCGAGAATCGGCGGTCACGTAGCGCCAGAACGGTCCGCCCCGCGTCATCTCGAATGCGGAAGCGCGGTGTGGGCTCTGGCGCCACTGATGGAGATCGAGAATCGAGTGGTGCCACCCGATGTGGAGGCGCCCACGCGCCGAAGCGCGGCCGCGAGCCCGCACAGGATCCAGGCGGCGACGTCGACAGGACGGAGCGATCCGGATTTCGCACGAGATCAGAGGCAGGAGAAGCTCTGAAGAACAAGCTCCCGACCTCGGCTCGTGAAACCGAGACATGCTCAACGGCGCGGCTGCTCGGTTTGGGCTGTCCACGCGTGTCGGGGACAGAAATGATCGCGCGCCGGCATCTTGATCTTCGGCAGCGTCGTCGGCGTCGACGGTCCGCGTCCGGCGGAATCAGCTCGTTCAGCGACGAGCAGGTACGCGACGAGGCCGTAGACTTCGTCGTCTTTCAGCGAGCCCGGCTTGTCGGGCGGCATCGCGCGGCGGATGTAGTCGAACACCGTCGTCGCGTACGGCCAGTAGCTGCCGATGGTCTTGGGCGCTCGCGGATCGCTTCGCGAACGGAAACGCGTCGCCGGGCAGCCGCCCGACGAGCACGTCGTTCGGCCCTTCCTTGCCGGTCTTGCCGTGGCAGCTGGCACAGCGCGCCGCGTAAATCGGCGCGCCATCGGCCGGCGTGCCGCGTCCCGGCGGCAGGCCGGCGCCGTCGGGACCGACGTCGATGTCGAGCGCGGCGATCTCCGCGGGTGTCGCCGGCCGTCCGATGCCGAAGGTCGCCGGCGCCTTGGCTGGCGCTCGTCGGTCGCCGGCGCGCGCAGGCCTGCGGCTGCGCGCGCGCCGCGGCAGCAGACGCGATGACAGCAGCGCGCACACGGCGACGAGGCGACAGGTGCATCTTCATGTCCACGGCTCCGCGCGATAGACCACGGTGCCGTCCGGATCGAATCTGCCAGCCGGTGATCGGGTTCGTGTGGTAGCCGACGCTGCTGATGCCGCGCGAGGCGATCAGCGTCTTGCGCGTCGGCTGCACGTAGCCGGTTTCGTCCACCGCGCGGCTCATGATCACCGCTTCGCCGCCGGTCCAGTTCCACAGATGCCGGAATCGCGTGTGCGCCTTCGGCAGCACCGGCTCCTGCAGTTTCGCCGGCGTCCACGTCGCCGCCGCCGTCGGTGCTCACGTCGACGCGCTGTGATCTTGCCGGATCCGGTCCACGCGATGCCGTTGATCTCGACCCAGCCGCGGTGAGCGTCACCGGGTAGGCGGGATAGGTGATGAGCGATCGCGCGTCCATGAGGAAGCTGAAGATGCGCGCCGTGCCGTCGGCCATCGGATCGGTGTACTTCGACGTTTCCTCGCGCGTCATGAACGGCCGATCCGACAGCTCGATGCGGCGCAGCCACTTCACGCTGGCGTTGCCTTCCCAGCCGGGCAGGAAGAGCCGCGCCGGATAGCCCTGCTCCGGCCGGATCGCCTCGCCGTTCTGCCCGTACGCGATCAGCGCATCGTCGTACGCCTTGGACACCGGAATGCTGCGCGTGAGCACCGCGGCGTCCTGGCCCTCGGCGAGGAACCACGTCGCTTTCGGGCTCGCGCCGACTTCGCGGAACAGCGTCGCCAGCGGCGACGCCGGTCCATTCGCTGGTGCTGGTCAGGCCGGCGATCTGCTGCGGCGTGAGATCGGTGGCGGTGCCGCGGCCGCCGAAGTTGCCGGAGCACTCGAGGAAATGCACGCGGCTGACGGCGGGAAGCGCTTGAGATCGGCGAGCGTGAACACCATCGGGCGCTCGACCATCCCGTGGATCAGCAGCGAGTAGGCGCTTGGGATCGATCTCGGGAACGCCGCCGTGATGCCGCTCGAAATGCAGATCGGACGGCGTGATCGTGCCGTAGAGATCCTGATGCGGCGTGCCGGACGAAGTGGCGCCGCGCGGCTGGCGGAGCGGCTTCTCCGCGGGCGCCCGCTGTCCGAGGGCCCGGCTTGGTTTTCCCGAACCTTCGTCGAGTCGGCAGGCGCCGGCGGCGCTGCAGGTCATCGCGGATTTTCCGAGTGCGACGACGCCGGCCGCGCCAGCAAGGAGATCGCGTCGCGAGACTCTCATGGGCCCCTCCATCGATCCGAGACCAGCGCCGGTGATTGTAGCGCTTCGCTGCCGAGCCGGACACAGCTGCTGCAGCGCGCTTCGCATGCGGTGGGCAACGCGCTACTCGATTCGAATGCAGCTGGCTGAAGGGGTTGCGCGCTGCCGAGCTGATTTTGCGCCTTTTCTTCAGGGAAGAGCTCGTGGCACCGTTGTTGATACCTCAGCGGGCATGAGGTACATCATCGGACGCATTCCAACGCTCGTCGCACTTCCGGCAGCGGTGATCGGTCTTCTGAGCACTGTCCAGTGCGGCAGTCCTCGACGTCTCCGACCAACTCCGGGACCGCGATTTCCTCAGTGTCGCTCAGCACGCCGAGCGTGGCCGTGGGTGGCAGCGAGCAAGGCACGGTAACACTGATGCGCCGCGGCGCCGTCCGAGGAGCGACCGTCACGCTGGCCAGCAGCAACGCCGCCGTCGCGACGGTTCCCGCATCTGTCGCGATCGCGGGCGGCTCGTCGACCGCGGCGTTCACCATTTCCGCCGTGGCGCCAGGTACGGCCGCCATCACGGCGTCGATGAACGGCAGCAGCAGTCAATCGCCGGCGCTCACGGTCACGGCGCGCGTGACGCTTGCCGCGATCACGGTGGCCAGCCCCAGTGTCGTCGGCGGCGACTCTGTCAACGGCACCGTCAGGCTCTCGGGTCCCGCACCCACCGCCGGGGCCGTCGTCACGCTGTCGGGTGGCGATCCGCTCACCTTGCCGGCCAGCGTGATGGTGCCGTCCGGCGCGACCAGCGCCACGTTCTCCGCGTTCACGCGCGGGGTCGGCGGCAGCGATTTCGAGCACGATCACAGCGTCTTACGATGAAGTTACGGCGTCGGTCGTGGTTGCGATCACGCCGCCCACCACGGCGACCGCGAATTTCGGCGTCACAGGCCCGACGGAAACCGGAAACCTGCACGCTGATCAACGGCGGCAATACCATCAACTGCACGTTCAACGGCAGCACGTCGACGGCCCCGGGACCCATCGTCGCGTGGGACTGGACGTATGGCGTCGCCAAGACGTTCTCTCGAGACGACGACAGGACCCGTGCTCTCGCCATGCCTGCCGTCGATTGCAGCGTGATCCCGGCCCCGCCGCTTCCGGCGGCGCCGGCCAACCAGTGGTTCTCGATGGTTGTCACCCTGGTCGTGCACGACAACCTCGGCCACGTGAGCCCGCCGGCCTCCGATCGCATCGTCCGCGCTGCTTTCCACAGGGCGTCTGCGTGCTTCTGACATCCAACCTCCGCCCCCGTCCGTAGATGGGGACGGAGGTGTTCGTGCGGCGATCGTCCCCGGGCATCGAGCCCAACCTGTTCATCGGCCTCATCGTCGTCTGCATGGTGCTGCTGTGCGCCATCGCCGCCAGCGCCCACGAGATTGGCAAGACGCTGGTCCAGGCGTCCCTGCGTGACGGCCGCTACGAGATCGACGTGGTCGTCGATCCCGACGCGCTGCTGCCCACGCTCGAGGCCTACGGGCAGCACGCCGTGTCGCGCGACCTGCCGCGCGAGGAGCGCGACCGGCGGATCGCGGCGCTCGCCACGCGTCTTCCTCGAGCGGGCCACCGTGTCGTTCGACGGGCGGGCGGCCGGGTCTGCGTTCGATACGCGCCTTCGTCCGCGTTCAACGATTTCGCGCAGACGCCGTCGACCGTCCGGCTCCGCGGCGCGATTCCTGCCGGCGCGTCCGAGCTTCGCGTTCAGCTACGGTCTCGCGCTGGGCACCGTACGCGCTCAACGTCAGAATCGGCGACGCGCCGGTGCAGACGCAGTGGGTCGTCGGCGGCGCGCCGAGCGTGCCGGTGTCGCTGGCCGCGCCGCTGCCGCCGCCGTCACGCGCGCGAAGTCGGCGTGGCAGCATTTCGTTCTCGGCTTCACGCACATCGCTGCCCAACGGCTTCGATCACGTCCTCTTCGTCATCGGCATCTTCCTGCTGACGTCGCGATGGCGGTCGATCGTCGCGCAGGTGAGCACGTTCACGATCGCCCACTCCATCACGCTCGCGCTGACGATGTACGGCATCGTGTCGCTGCCGGCGAAAGTGGTGGAGCCGATGATCGCGCTGTCGATCGCCTACGTGGCGATCGAGAACCTCGTGGTGAGCGAGCTCGAAGCCGTGGCGGCTCGCGCTGGTGTTCTCGCTTCGGCCTGCTGCACGGCATGGGCTTCGCCGGCGTGCTGCGCGATCTCGGCCTGCCGCGGCCGGCGTTCCTCACCGCGCTGGTCAGCGTTCAACGTCGGCGTCGAGGCCGGGCAGCTGTCCGTGATTGCCGCCGCGTTCGTCCTGTGCGCCTACTGGCAGCACCGCGACCGGTCGGTATCGCCGCTTCGTCGTCGTGCCGGCCTCGTTCGCGATTGCGCTCGTGGGACTGTTCTGGACCGTTCAGCGGGCGATGGCCCAGCGGATTGCCCCTGCAATCGAAAGCACAGACGGGATCGGTCAAAACCCCGCTAAGAGCGCAGCAGCCATCTCAGATCGAAAGGCCGGGATCGCCCTCAATGACTTGCTGGCGCAGCAAAGGCCGCTCGCCCGGTTTCCAGAGCGATGCCGTGTGGACGACCCGGTAGCGAAGAGGACCGCCATCGGGACGATCGCTGCGCGTGATCGGGCGTGGAATGCAGACGAACTCGGTCCGCATTTCATCGCTGGTGAGCCGCACCGTCGCATAGCCGTGACCGCCCATATCCACGAATTCAAGGTGCGGGGAAAGTTTCGGATTGGAAACGGCGTGAGCGCGCTTCAGGTCGAAACTCCTGGCGTATTCGAGGCACGAGCGGACGCCGTGCTTGAGGAGCATGTTGTAGGTCCATTCGGGCTTACCCGCTGGCCGATCGGCCAGGAACAGCGAACGGAGCGGATGATCCTTGGGAAGACTGTGCTCATAAGCCTCCATCGTCCCAGGGCTGGCCAGCGAGGCGCCGACGAAACTGATCCCGACCGGCTCGAACTTGGCGGGTGGCAATAGGGAGGCGGCATAGCCGGCCCAAAAGCTGTGACGGTCGCCCGACACGATCGCGAATCCGGTGATCTTCGAATCGCGGACGAGGTCATAGATTTCGCCACGCTCGTGGTAGGCGCTGCCATAGTCGCCGCTGCCGATCTGCGCGAAGGTGTCGGCCGGCCACTTCTGCTTGGTCAGTCCATCGGGAAGGTTCTGCGGGTCGGCCCGCAAATCGAGGGCACCCAGCGAATTGCCCCAGATCTTCCAGGTTGCCGCGGACCGACGGAGCTGGTCCATGAACCATTGCTTCTGACGGGTCCCGAGCGATCGTGCGCGGCGGTGAATCCTTTCGCGGATTAGGGATGCGTATGTCGCCAAAGCTGAGTTCGGCGGGCGGTTTGCCGCCGTTGAAGGTGCGGCCGGCATCGAGCGCGATCATCGCCGGTTCAGAGAACATCCCGTTGAAAGCCGGATCGTAAATCTTGCCAACGCCCTCCGCATCGGTCGGGTCGTCGCCGCAGAAGCTGTGCTGGTCGGTGAGAATGAGATCGAGGTGCCGGCCGTAGCGCAAACGACCGATAGGCGATCAGGCTGTTGATGGCCTTCAGATTGTTGGGTTCGATCCCGAGGCCACTGTCGTCCCACTTTTCTATCGGCACATTTTTCACCGCCAGCGCGCCGAACGTGTCGAGCGATCCGCTCGGCGCCTTCACGCGCGCGGGAATATATTCGAACCATGCCTGGTTGGCGGCGACCTTGACCGTCTGGCCCGGTTGCGGATCGCCCCCTGCCTGGACGATGCTCTGCCGGCCCTGCCAGGAGAATTCGTGATTGTCCCAGATGGCGACGAACGGCCAACGCGCTCGCGCGTCTTGCAGGTCGGGATCGGCAAGGTAGCCCTTGTAGACGACGCGATAGCCGTCGACCGTTAGCGGGTAATGGAATTTGCCGGTTTTGACCGCCATCGGGAATCCGGCCGACGTCGTAGATCGTGCGGTCGTACCGCGTCGGCAGCTCGTCGGGATATTCGACGACCTCATAAATGAAATCACCGAGGTGGAGAACGAAACCGAGTTGATCGGCGGGCGCCGCGCGCTCATCCTCAAAGATCATCCGGCGATAGCCGTTGAGCTTGCCTTCATTGACGCTCTGGCAGCTGACAAAGGCGAAATTGACCGGCCGTGGATCGTTCGCCAGCGGCGCGGTGATCGTCCGGCCGACGCGGCTACCGTTCCCCTCTCCATCGGTGAAGCGGTACCAGTAGACGCGCGCAGGCTTGAGATGACCGACCAGCACGCGCGTCGTCCAATCCGATTCCGCTGAGACCGGCGCGGACGCCTTTGCGACGACCCGCCGGAACGCATCATCCTCGGCAACCTCCACCGTGAGCACATCGTCGGCCGCCCGACTCGAACGGCCGCCGAGTCCAGAGGATCACGCTGCTCGGATCGGGATCGCCGGACGCGACGCCCTCCGGATAAAGGTCGCGCCGCTCATGCCAGCCGGTGGTTGACGCTCGAGCCGAGCCGCCCCACGCCAGCGAGGCCCCCATCGCCGCGGCCAATTGAACGAACTCGCGTCGATTGAGCGTCATCGTCTATCCCCTTCGCTCGGTGCACGTCAGAAGGGCCGCCCCGGATTAGAAGTGCTCAATCGTGCTCAACGACGGTTCCGCATGAATTCGTCGATTTCGCTGGATCGTGCGCGGCACCTTCGCAGACAGGCGAACGAGTTCGGTTTCGGTCAGGAGAAATGAGTCCTCGACGCGGACGCCAATTCCTCGATACCGGCTCACGGCAGGAGCCACCTTGTCGCGGAAGGCGCGATTCTCTGGCGTATCAGGCAGCAGATCCAGAGCTTCGGGACGGATGTAGATCCCGGCTCAATGACGAACGCCATACCTGCCTCGAGGGGGCGTTGATACTCGCCGACGTCGTGGACGTCCATCCCGATCCAGTGGCAGATGCCGTGCGTGTACCCACGTGCGGAATTGCGGGACCGTTTGGATCTGTGATCAGGCTGAGTTTGAGCAGCCCTTCCTTGACGACGGCCTCCGCCGCGCGCTCGACGTCCAGCGTGCGCGAGCGCCGATCCGGGCGGCTTTCATCCCGGCGTCCTGCGCCGCCAACACCAGCTCGTAGATCTCGCGTTGGGCTGGCGTGAACCGTCCGCTCGCCGGATACGTTCGCGTGATGTCGCCGGTCTGGCCTTTGTAATTGGCGGCGGCATCCACCAGCAGCAGATCGCCCTCCTCCATCCGGCGTGACGACGCGGAGTAGTGCAGGGTGGTCGCGTTCGGACCGCTGCCGACGATTGATGGATAGCCTGGCGACATCGCCCCACGCCTTAGATAGACGGCTCTCGATCGCGGCTTCCACTTCGCGTTCATAGCGATCCGGAAACGCCACCCGCATGCCGGCAAGATGTGCGCTCCGCCGAGATGTCGACGCTCTCGATCAACACCTTCTGCTCGTATGGAGTCTTGACCTGACGCAGCGCGTGGACCGCGGGAGACAGATTCACGATCGAGACGCCGATGAGACGCTCGCGCGCGCGGTTGGCGAAGACATATTCATCGGTCAGCGGTTCAGCCATTGCGGGCGGCGCCTCGAGACGAAGCGCAAGCCGGGCTGTGCCTTCCTCGAGCGCACGGAAAAAGCGAGCGTGATCGTCGTTGTCCCGCGCCTCGTCGACCGAGAGCCACGCATGGCTGGCGGTTGAACATCGCGGCCAGGAAAGGCTCGAACTCCGTCGTCAGGAAGATGTTCTCGATGCCGGTGCGAGAACGCGCGTCTTCGGCGCTGAGAAATCGTCCCACGTAGTGCTCGCGCCTTGGGTTTGACGGCCGGATGAAGAGGATTTCCTTGCGGCGTTGGCTGCCTGGCAGGAGAACGAGGATCGTGTCAGGCTGCTCGATGCCGGTCAGGTAGAGAAGATCGCTGTCCTGCCGGTATTCGTAGTCGATATCTCTCGAGTACACGCGCTCGGGCGCACTCCAGAGGATTGCCATCGTGCCGTTGCCCAGCTTTTCCATCAGGCGACCACGACGCGCCTTCAGGTCGTCGCGCAGGGACGACATGTCGGCTGCCGGCTGCGCTGACAGCGTGGCGTGGTGACTGCAAAACGCGGCGAGGGCCGGGAGAACCACCCTCAAGAACCTGAAGCGGCGATTTGCTCGTTTCATGCGGGCAGAGTCTAGCAAAATCCTGAAGAGCGAGGCGCACCTGAAAAGAGCCGTGAGCGCCAAAGGCGGGAAGCACGCGTTACCGGCGTGATTGGCGGACTCTGTAGTGAAGCTGGACCACGCCGTCAGGAAAATGTTTGACCGACAGGAGGCGAAGCGGCACGTCGCGATGGCGTGGAGCGATCAACGGCACTCCTTCTCCTATGAACGTCGGCACGACGCTGATGATGAACTCGTCGATCGCGCCTTCGTCGAGGAAGGCGCCGATGATTTCTCCGCCTCCCATCATCCAGATGTTCTTGCCAGGTTCTTCTCGAATGCGTTCCGCAAACGCCTTGATGGACTGCGTGACGAATTCGACACCCGCAGGGACAGGATCGCGTGGCGGCCGGCGGGAGAACACGTAGTGCGTGTCCTTCTTGCTGAACCGGGCGCCGAGTTCGACGCTCACGTCGAAGGTCTTGCGGCCAAGGATCTTGGCGTCGACTGACCGGGCGAACTTCGGCAGACCGTAGAAACCCCTGGGCGCAGGCCGGCTGGTCAGCCACCCATGTCGCCATCGGGCCGGGCGACGAAACCGTCCGCGCTCGTCGCGATGTTGACGATGATGGCTCGCTTCGCCACGGCAGCTCTCTCTCGTTTTGGCACCGGCCTTCGTGTCCCTAGTGTCCTTTGTGCTGATTCGACGCCGCTACAGGATTTGAAGACGCTTGCACCGGTCGAGTAGTCAACCGCGGCGCGACGGCGGACGCGGGTTACCGTAACGTCGACGTTACACATTGTCAGCGGTGGCACCGGATGGTACTCGTCGCGCGATGAAGATGCTCGTCGTGTTCGGCGGATGGCTCGGCCTGGCGATCGTCGTCTTTTCGAGCGCTCAAGCGCCTTCGTCGGCGCAGGCGCCAGGACCTGGCGGCGGGCGCGGTCAGGGCGCGGCGTCCGGCCGCGCAAGGTGGTGCTGGCGTGGGCGGATACGCGGAACGGCATCGCGCAGCACGACTCGGTGTCGCACGCGCTGGCGGTGATCGAGCGCCTCGGCTACGAGTCTGGCGCCTACGACACCTACATCCGCACCGACTCCAACATCATCTCGAAGCACCCGCTGATGACCGACGGCAAGCCGGCCAGCGGCGGCCCAAGCCTGAGCAACGTCGACGCGATCTTCTTTCTCGGCCACCGCGACGTGCACGCTCGACGCGCAGCAGAAGGCCGATCTGCTGTCGTTCGTCAAAGACGAGGGCAAGGGATTCGTCGCCGCTCACACCGCGACGACCGCCTTCGAATCGTGGCCGGAATTCGGCGAGATGCTCGGCGCGCGCTACGACGGCCACCCGTGGAACACCGCCTGCGGGTCGGTCATCAACGAGGACCCGTCGTTTCCCGCCACGCAGCACTTTCCCGCGGTGTTCACCTTCACCGACGAGTTCTACCAGGCGAAGGACTACTCGCGCGACAAGATCCGCGTGCTGCTTCGGCTGGACGTGTCGAAGATGCCGAAGAACGCCGAGGTCCACCGCACGGACGGCGACTTCCCGCTGGCCTGGGCGAAGACCTACGGCAAGGGTCGCGTGTTCTACTCGGCGCTCGGCCACGCGCGCGCGACGTGGGACAACCCCGACGTCTACCGCATGTATTTCGAAGCGTTGAAATGGAGTCTCCGGGCTCACCGAGGGCGATGCGGCGCCGCGCCCGTTCAAGCCGTCGGAGTAGTGACGGCGCAGTCGGCTCCTACGCGCCGACGCGCTTCGCGATGCCACGAACCGCGCATCGTCCCGCAGCGGATCGAACCGCGGGTCGACCTTGATCGAAGATCAGGTCGAACGAACGATCGTCGGCCGCCTTGCGCCAGCCATTGGAAGCCGAGGCCGACTCGCGCCGAGCGCGAAATGGATCCAGGCGAACTCGAGCGGCGACACGTAGCGCTCGTTCGCGTAGGCCTCGAGCTTGCGCAGGACGTCCAGCGCCTGCTTCCTGCGGCCCGACAGCGCGAACGTCCGGCCCAGCGCGCCGTGCATCCGCGGCGTCTGCGGCGACAGGTGCACGGCGCGCTGAAACGCCGCCGCCGACTCGTCGAAGTCCTTCCGCTGCTCCTGAATGACGCCGAGAATCCAGTAGGCCGGCGCGAAGTGCGAGTTGAGCTCGATCGCGTGATCGCACTGCTCGAGCGCCGTCTCGAAGTCGCGCCGGTAGAAGTGAATCACCGCGAGGTCGCGCGCCACGATTGACGACACCGGATCGAGCGACTGCGCGAGCCAGCATCTCGTCGCGCGCTTCGTCGAGCCGTCCCAGCGGCGCCAGGCACGACATCGCGTACCAGTGATGCGCGGTCGGCGTATCGCGGATCGAGGCTGATCGCGCGCTGAAAGGCCCGCTCGGCACCCGGCCCAGTCCCAGTCCTGCGTGGACTCGCACGTGCGCGAGCGACGTGTGCGCTTCCGCGGAGTCGGCGTCCAGCATCACCGCGGTGGCGGCGCTGGAAGCGGCCTTCGACCAGACCTCGGCCGGCCCGAACACGCCGTAGTGGGCCAGCAGGCCGTACGCGTCGGCCAGGCCGGCTGTGCGCCAGCGCGTACTGCGCATCCTCGACGAGCGCCCTCTCGAAGAAGTCGAGCGCGCTTCGAAGGCCTTCCTCGGTCCGTTGATTCAGGTGATAGCGGCCCTGCAGGTACAGGTTGTGCGCGGCGAGGTTCTCCGAGCGGCCGTCTCGATCCGACGGCCAGCCGATCGTCACCCAGCTCCGGCTCCAGCTTCTTCACGATGGCATCGGCGACACGTTCCTGCGCCGCGAACACGTCCGTGGTGACGGCATCGACCGACTCGGACCAGAGGTAGCAGCCGGTCGCGCCGTCGATCACGTGCGCGGTGATGCGCAGGCGCTCGCCGGCGCGGCGAACGCTGCCGCAGATGAGCATGGCCGCGTTGGCCTTGTCGCCGTCGACCGGGGTGTCGGCCGCGAGGATCCGCAGCGACGAAAATCTCGACAGGCGATGGACGATCTCGTCGCGGACGCCGCGGCAGAAGTATTCGAGATCGTGCTCGACGCTGAGATCGCGTGAACGGCTGGAGCATCACCGTGTTCCGGCTCACGAGGGCGGCGCTGATCGACCGCTTCACCAGAACCGGCGTGTCACGCTGCTTGAACGTGGGCGCATAGCCGCCTTTCGGCAGCTCCACGATCACCTCGTCGACCGGCCCTTCGTCCCTGTAGTACCGCACCAGCTTGGCGCGCAGGCGGCGCGCCGTACGCGCACGATGGGATCGGTGCGCGGATCGAAGGAGTCTTCCTTGCCGAACACCTGCACGCCAATCACGTATTCCTTGAGCTTCGTTCCGCCGGCCCGCGATCGCTCTCGAGGACGATGAAGGAGAGGAACCGCTTGAGGCGATCGCACTGCTGAAAGGTCGTGCTCGCCAGCACGCGATCGAGCTGCGCGCGGACGCCCAGGTCGGCGTCCGGTGTCGGCATCGAGGCGGGCGCGGATCGGCTGGCCATTCCCCGTATGTTACCGCTCCCCGGACGCCGCGGCGTCCGCGGCGCACGCTTCGCGTCTACGCGGTCTGACGGCAGCCGGTCTCTCTGGTGAGCGCGATGAACACGCATGTCAACACCGACCAGGCCACGATCATCAGGAAGGCCGCCTGGAATGCCTCCGCGCTGTAGATGCGGACGCTGCCGCTCATGGTCCCCGACCAGCGAGCGTCCAGGACGCGCCCGATCGCGGGCTGCAGAATCGTCGGACCGAGCATGTTGCCGACGTTGACCGCGCCGGAGATCGTCCCGAGAAACCGGACGGGCACCGACTCCTTCGCGAACGCGAACGCCACCACCACCGCGCCGCACGCAAAGCTCGTGACCGCGGCGATCGCCGTGAAGGCGGCGATGGGCAAAGGCGCCAGGAAGAGCGTGGCCCAACCCGCGGCGGCGACGATGGCGCCGCCAAGATAGATCGGCTTCCGACGGCCGATCGCGTCCGAGAAGTGGCCCGCGAGCGGGCTGGCGATGGCCCAGCACACAATCATCACGGAGCACACGGCCGAGGCGTCGGTCGCCGAAAGCGCGAACCGCTGTTTCAGATACGGCGGCCCCCACAGCCCGGTGAACGACAGCACCGCGCCGACGAATCCACCCTGGGCGAAGAAGATCAGCCAGGTGTTCCTGTAACCAAAGATCTGTCTGAAGCCCTTGAGCAGATCGGGGAGCGTCAGGCGCTCGGTCCGCTGAAGTTCGGCGGGCGCGTAGCTCTCGAAGCCGCGATCGGCGGGATCGTTGGCGACGAGAGCCCAGGCGGTTGCGCCGATGATCAGCACGCACACCGCGGATCCCAGCGCCACCATGCGCCACCCGAAATGCTCCACCAGGAGCCGCAGCGGCACCTGCGCGAAGAGCGCGCCGACGTTTCCCCATCATCAGCCCAAGGCCCGAGAGCATGGCGAAGCGGGCGCGCGGAAACCAGTGTGTGGCGAGCTTGAGCGTGACGACCCAACCGACCGCGGTGGCGCCGCCGACGATCGCGCGTCCCAGCGATGCGAGGGCATAGCTGCTGGTCGCGCCGAACAGGAACATGCCGGCCGCCGACGCGAGTGAACCGGCGATCAGCAGCCGCCGCGCGCCCCAGGAGTCCACGAGCACGCCCGTGGGGATCTGCATGGCGATGTAGGCGTAGAAATAGAAGGCGGAGAACTGTCCGAGCTGGCCCGCGCTGATGCCGAAATCGCGCATCAGCTCCGTGGTCATCACGGCCGGCGACGTGCGGAGGTAGAACGCGGCGAGATAGAACGTGGCCGCGACAATCCAAATCGACCACGAGCGCCACTTCGGTGGGCCCATGACCATGGCTGATGGCTGATGGCTGATGGCTATGGCGGATGGCTCATGGTTCAGCGCTGTCGACGCATGATCGGCGTGATGTGCCATATGCCATCAACCCTTAGCCATCAGCCATTAGCCATCAGCCATTTACTGTCCTTTACGATAGATATTGTTGATATCCCAGTGCCCGGGCGTCGGCGTGGGCGCGTTCTCCATCGCCACCTGGATCACCGTCGGCAGATTCGACCGGAGCGCTTCTTCGAGCGCCGGCCCGAGCGCTGCCGCCGACTCGATGTTCACGCCGCGCGCGCCGAACGCGCGCGCCATCGCCGCGTAGTCGACACGGTACGGCTCTCCGCGCCGCTCGAACATGCAGCCGAAGCTCCAGCCGTAGTGCATCGACTCGAGGCCGGCGATGGTGCCGAAGCCCGCGTTGTCCATGACGAGCCAGACGACCGGCAGGTCCGCTTCCATCGCCGTCGCGATGACCGACGGGTTGGTGCTGAACCCGCCGTCGCCGATCAACGCCACGGCCGCGCGATCGGGATGCGCCATCTTGACGCCGAGGACCGCCGACGGCCCGAACCCCATGGTCGCCAGGCCGCTCGGCGTGATGAAGGTGCCGGGGACCGTGATCGGAAACCGCTGGCCGACGCCGTTCTTGTTCCAGCCGACGTCGGTCACGATGAATCCGTCGGGCGGCACCGCTTTTCTCAGCTCCGCGAGAATCCGCTCCGGCCGCAGCGGATACTGATCCGAGCTCCACTGGTGATCCCAGTTCGCGGCGAACGCCTTCCGCCCGCGCGAGATCTCGTCGCGCAGCCGGCCGCGATCGCGATGCGAACGTCCCAGCGCGATCGTCGGCCAGCGTGCCGAGCGCGAGCCTGGCGTCGGCGACCACGCCGAGCTCGGTGGGGTAGTTGCGGCCGATCTCGGCTTCGTCGGCGTCGATGTGAATCAGCCGCGTCGGCGGAATGGAGAACGTGAACCGCGGATCCCACGAGCTCGAGTTCGCTTCCGCGAGACGCGTGCCCACGGCGACGATGAGATCGGCCGTGCGGCATTTGTCGTTCGAGATCGGCGTGCCCCAGAAGCCGGTCTGCCCGAGCAGCAGCGGGTGATCCTCGCGGAGGCACCCCTTGCCCATCAGCGTGTGCGCCACCGGCACGTCGAGCGCTTCGGCAAGCGCCGCCAGCTCGCGGGTCGCACGCGCCGACGAGCACGCCGCCGCCGGCGTATGACAGAACGGGCGCTCGGCCGCGGCGAGCGCCTCGACGATCTGTTCCGCGACGGACGGTCGATCGTCGGACGGCGCGAGCGGCGTCGGGCACCTGGCTGAACGCGTCGACCGGCAGGTCTGCGGAGAAGATGTCCATCGGCACGTCGACCAGCACGGGACCGGGCCGGCCGGCCTGCGCGAGGTGAAACGCGCGCTCCATGACCGCGCGGCAGATCCGCGACGCGGTCGACGCGGTAGACGCGCTTGCAGAACGGCCGGTAGATCTGGAACTGGTCGGCGTCCTGATGGAGGTTGAACTCCTGATGCGGATGGCGGCCGTGATAGTAGCGACTGCACGTCGCCGGCGATGACGACCATCGGAATCGAGTCGAGCGCGGCGTTGGCGACGCCGGTGCAGGCGTTGGTGAGGCCCGGTCCGAGATGGCGTCGAGCAGCACGCCCGGCTTGCCGGACGCGCGCGCGTAGCCGTCGGCGGCGTGCGCCGCCACCTGTTCGTGGCGCGTCGAGACGAACCGGATGCGGCTCTTGCCGAGCGCGTCGAGAAACGCGATGACGGTGTGGCCGCAGAGGCCGAAGATCACCTCGACGCCGAGGCGCTCGAGATACTCGGTCAGCAGGTACGACGCGATTCGCGTCCCGGTCGGGGATCGCGGTCGTCGGCGATTGTGGTCGGCGCGACTGTGCTCATACGGCTACCACCTGGATGATTAGAAAGTCTCGCTGTCGTAGAACTCGCCGAACAGCTCCTGCTCGGACGGCCGGTCTTCGGCGATCGGCCGGCTGACCCAGGTCACGTTCATGTAGTGCTTCAGCGAGATGTTCTCGTTCGTGATGTTGCCGCCCCACACGCCGCAGCCCATGCTCGAGGTCATCGGCATGCCGTTGGTGAAGGTGCCGGCGTTCGAGCTGGACTGCACCTGCCGCACCATGATCCGGCTCACCGGCGCCACCAGCGCCAGGCGATGGATGTGGTCGTCGTTGAACGAGTAGATGCCGCAGGAGTGGCCCCTTGCCGCCGGTCTCGAAGATCTGCCGCACCATCTCGAGCGCCTGGTCGAATCCGTCGTACTTGAAGATCGACAGCACCGTGCCGAGCTTCTCGGTCGAAAACGGATGCTGCTTGCCGATGTGCCGTTCCTCGACGAGCAGGAACGTCTTGTCGCCGGGAATCGAGAACCCGGCGTGCCTGGCGACGACCGACGCCGGCGCGCGCGATCGTGTCGGGCGTGCGGTGGCCCTCGCGCGTCCCAGTACGCGGCCTGCAGCAGTGCCTTCTCGCGCTCGCTCACCAGATATCCGCCCTCGGTCTGCAGCTGCGTGCAGGAACGCGTCGTAGATCGACGCGTCGACGAGCAGGTTGCCGTCGGCCGAGCAGCCCGATCCGTGGTCGTTGGTCTTGCTGATGCGCGTGTTGCGCGCGGCCTCGGCGATGTCCGCGGTCTCGTCGATCGACCATCGTCGCGTTGCCGGCGCCGACGCCGTACGCCGGTTTGCCAGAGCTGTAGGCCGACTCGCACCATCGCCGGACCGCCCGTCGCGATCGTCAGGTCGCAGATGCTCATCAACTCGTTGCGCGAGCGGAATGCTCGGACGCTCGACGCACTGCAGCAGATCCTCAGGCGCGCCGAGCCGCGCCAGCGCCGCACGCATCACGCGCACGGTCTCGTTCGTCGTCTTCCGGCTGCCGGGATGCGGCGAGAAGATCACCGCGTCCTTGCACTTGATCGCGTAGATGGCGATGCCGATCGGCGTCACGTACGGGCTCGTCACCGGAATCAGCGACGGCGATGACGCCCGCAGGCTTCGCGTACTTCACGATGCCCTTCTCCGGGATCTCCTCGATGATGCCCATGCTCTTCTGGCGGAGGGCGTCGCGGAGGATGCCGAGCACCTTCGCGCGCCGCTTCGGCTCGGGCTGCCCATGCCGCTTTCGTCGACGCTCATCTGTGCCAGATGGTGCGCCGTCCGCCTCGTTGCCGCCCGCCCACGCCACCGCGCGGCACGCGCGATCGACCGCCGCCTGATCCAGCGATTCGACCGCGCGTCATCGCCGCTCCGGCGCGCGCGAGCAGATCGGCGGCGCGGCTTTCTCGTCGGGCGTAATCGTTCGCGCGGGCGCTGGGCGCTACAGCCATACGTCACGGTCCGTTCTGTCGCTAGGTCTCCGAGCGGCGGCACGCCGTCGTAGTCGACGTCGAATCTTGATGCGCATCGGCTTCTCGCGCGAGTACTCCTCGAGCACCTCGGCGCTCAGTCCCGCGACCCGGCCGACGATGAACAGGAGCTTGCCGACCATGGACGGGAACCCCAGATCGACAAGGATGGCGGCGAGCGCGCCGTCGATGTTCAGCGGGAGTGGTTTGATGCGCTCGCGAATCGCCGCTTCGAGCGCGCGGGCGAACTGGATCCCGTCGCCCGCAAGGCCGCCGTCCTGCGCGAGCCCGAACAGCACGGCGCACGCGCGGATCGACGGCTGAATGCACGCGATGTCCGAAACCCGGCAGCCGTTTCCCGGCAGCCCGTGCCTCGTCGACCATCCGCGCCGCGGACTGCGTCGAGCGGATGGCCGTTCGCGGCGCGCATCGTGCCAGGCCCGCTTCGATCATCTCCATGCACCCCGAGCCGGCCCCGCCGTGCTCGTCGCCGATCGTGAGGATCTCCGGCGGCGATCGCGGCCGACGGCGACTGCCGGTTGCCCGACGCCGCGAGCCTCGACGCGCGCGCACGAAGGCGCCCCGGGACCGTGGTCGGCGACGCCGATCAGGATGCGCGTCGATCAGACGACGCTCGGCTGACGTCGGCAGCGCGCTGGTGGTGCAGCAGGTAGATGAGATCGGTGAAGGTCGCCTGCTGCATCAGGTCGAGGACGTCGTGTCCGCGGACCCGGATGTGGTCAGGGCCGGCGTCGACGATCGCCGTTCTCCATGGCTCCATGCAAGTGGTTGGATTATCGCGTCCTTCGATGGCGAAACCGGAGAGTGTTACGGTAACACGCACCGTAACTCTGTTGGGTTGCCGGCGACGGGTGCTAACGTGCCGCCCGCGACAGAAATGTCGTTCTTCAGGGAGGTACGAGTGAGATTGTTACGGGTGTTCGTCAGTGTGGCGCTTCTCGCCCTCGTCGCAAGCGGCACCGCGCACGCGCAGGCGGTTGCCGGCTCACAACTGTCCGGCGTCGTCCGTGACTCCAGCGGCGGGTCGATCCCGGGCGCCGAGGTCACGGTCACGAAGACCGACACCGGCATGACCCGCACCGTGTTCAGCGGCGCCGATGGCGCGCATACGCCTTCCGAACCTCCCGATCGGACCCTACCAGCTGAAAGTGACGCTGCAGGGTTTCAACACCTACGTCCGGGATGGCATCGTGCTGCAGGTCGAGCTCGAACCCGGAGATCAACGTCACGCTGGCGATCGGCGCGATCAGCGAGCAGGTGACGGTCACCGCGAACTCGACGCTGGTCGAGACGAAGAACACCGGCGTCGGGCAGGTCATCGACAACCAGCGCGTCATGGAGCTGCCGCTCAACGGCCGCCAGGCCACGGAGCTGATCTTCCTCTCCGGCCTCGCGACGTCGGCGCCCGCCGGCGATCTCAACACGAACAAGAATTTCCCGACCGTCACGATCTCGGTGGCCGGGGGCCAGGCCAACGGCATCACCTACATCATGGACGGCGGCACGCACAACGATCCGTTCAACAGCCTGAACCTGCCGACGCCGTTTCCCGATGCGCTGCAGGAGTTCAAGGTGGAGACGAGCGCGCTGCCGGCCCGCTACGGCTACCACGCCGCGTCCGCGGTCAACCTGGTCACCAAGTCCGGCTCGAACCAGGTCCACGGCGATCGTGTTCGAGTTCAACCGCAACTATCACTTCAACGCGCGCAACTACTTCGCGCCCGAGCGCGACAGCCTGAACCGCAACCAGTTCGGCGGCACGATCGGCGCGCCGATCGTCAAGAACAAGCTGTTCGTCGTTCGGCGGCTACCAGGGCCGCATCGAGAAGCAGCAACCCGCCGACGACGATCAGCTACGCGCCGACGGCGGGCGATGCTGGCCGGCGACTTCACGACGTTCGCCTCGCCGGCGTGCAACGGCGGACGTCCAGCGCACCCTGACCGGCGGGTTCGTCAACAACCGCATCGACCCGTCGAAGCTGAGCTCGGTGGCGCTGAACTTCCTGAAGCACGTGCCGGTGTCCACCGGATCCGTGCGGCAAGCTGCAAGTACGGCATCCCGAACAACAGCACCGAGCATCAGGCGCTGGCCAAGGTCGACTACACGATCAACTGCGAACTCGTCGCTGTTCGCGCGCTACTTCTACGCGGTCTACGACAACCCGGCGACCTACGACGGCACCAACGTCCTGACGCTCAGCCGCACCAGCCAGAACAACCAGGTGCACTCGCTCGTCCTCGGCCACAACCAGGTGCTGTCGGCGTCGACGCTCAACTCGCTGCACGTGACGATCAACAAGACGCTGAACGATCGGCCGCTGCCGCCGTATTTCAGCGCCACCGATCTCGGCTCCAAGATCTCCAGCCTGGTGCCGCGGCTACGTCGGCGTCAACGTCACCGGCAACGGCTTCTCGGTCGGCGCCGGCGCGCACGAACCCGGGCTACTTCAACTCGAACGGCTTGCAGATCGCCGACGACCTCGACCTCGTTCGCGGCACACACCAGCTGTCGATCGGCGGCAACTGGATTCACTCGCGGATCGAGACGCTCAACAACCGGCCGACCAACGGCGCGTTCACGTTCAACGGGCAGAGCACCGGGCTCTCGCTGGCCGACTTCATGATCGGCGTCGATGAGCGGCGGCTTCCTCCAGGGCAACCCGGTCTACGACTACGACCACAGCGACTACGTCGGCGCCTACGCGCAGGACAACTGGCGCGTCGCGTCCGAACCTGACGGTCAATCTCGGGCTCCGCTGGGAGCCGTTCCTGCCGGTGAAGAACACCTATTCGTGGGTGAGCCACTTCGAGCAGTCGCGGTTCGATCAGAACGTCCACAGCACGGTGTATCCGCAGGCGCCGGCCGGGCCTGATGTTCCCGGGCGATTCAGGGCTATCCGGGCGATGCGACGACGTTCGGCAAGATAGCTGCAGTTCGCGCCGCGGGTCGGCGTGGTCTGGACGCCGAACGGCGACGAGCGGACGAGCGTGCGCGCGTCGTGGGGCGTCTTCTACGACACGCCGCATCTGTTCTTCAACACGCGCTTCGCGAACAACCCGCCATGGGGCGCGCAGATCACCATCCCAACCCGCGCCGGAGGCTTCGCCGATCCGTACCTGGGCTACCCGGGCGGCAACCCGTTCCCGGCGCTGAACACCGGCTGGGCGACGCAGCCGTTCCCGGCGTTCGGCGTCTACGTCAACACGCCGCTGCATCTGGAGCCGACGTCGCTGCAGCAGTGGAACGTCAGCGTGCAGCACCAGTTCGGCGACTGGCTGGCCGGCGTGAGCTACCTCGGCAACCACTCGAGCCATCTCTGGAGAGCGACCGAGCTCAATCCGGCGGTGTTCGGTCCGGGCGCGACGACCGGGAACATCAACCAGCGGCGCACGCTGATCCTGCAGAACGCCAGCACAGGGTCAGTTCTACGGGACGATCGGTCAGCTCGACGACACCGGACGAGCGAACTACGGCGCGCATGTTGCTCTCGCTCCAGCGCCGGCTCAAGAACAACCTGAGCGTGCTCTCCAACTACACGCTGTCGAAGTGCATGAGCGATCCCGCGACGACCGGAGATCACGGGTCCGACGATCGTGAACCCGGCGAACCCCGGACCTCGACTACGCCTACTGCTCGTCGGACCGCCGGCACGTCGTCAACCTGTCGCTGGTCGTGCGGACGCCGGATTTCGAGAAGTCCACGCGTGCGGGCGATCTTCAGCGACTGGCAGCTGTCGCCGATCGTCCGCTGGCAGTCGGGCAACCGTTCCAGCGTCACCACCGGCGTGGACAACGCGTTGACGGGTCTCGGCGCCCAGCGAGCCGTGCAGGTACTCGACGATCCGCACGGCGCCGGCGCTCCGACTGCCTACCTGAATCGCGCAGCGTTCACGTCGCCCACGACCGGCACGCTACAGCACGCTGGCGCCGTTCACGATCGTGAACCCGAGCAACCTGCAGAACGATTTCGCGCTGACGCGGACGTTCAGAGTCGGCGGGGCGCAGTCGGTTCAGTTCCGGTGGGAAGTGTTCAACCTGATCAATCACGTGAACTTCAACGCGCCGATCACCGCGTTGAACAGCGCGAGCTTCGGTCAGATCCAGACGGCCGGCGACCCGCGCATCATGCAGTTCGCGCTGAAGTTCACCTTCTGATGAGGAGGATCCTGGTCGCGGCGGCACTCTGCATCGGCCTCGTCGGCGCGCTGGTGGCCGCGGACGTCAACGACTGGCCGTCGCACGATCACGACGCCGGCGGCCAGCGGTTCTCGCCGCTCAAGCAAATCACGCCCGGCAACGTCGGCGACGTTGAAGGCCGCGTGGACCTTCGACACCGGCGCCCCCGGCCTTCAGGTGACGCCGCTGGTCGATCAACGGGATCATGTACGTCACTGCCGGCAAGGACATCATCGCGCTCGAACCGGAGACCGCGAAGGTCATCTGGCGCTACAAGGCGCCGGCGGCGGTGAGCAAGCGCGGTGTCGCCTACTGGCCCGGCGATCGCGATACGCCGGCGCGGCTGTTCAGCGGCGCAGGCGACCGCCTGCTGGCCGTCGATGCCGAGCGCGGCAAGCCGTCGGCCGGCTTCGGCGACGATGGCTCGGTCGATCTCAAGGCCAGCATTCGCGGCGACGTGGACGGACGGCTTCAGCCTCGCATCGCCGCCGTCGGTCTACAAGAACATCATCATCACCGGCGGCAACAACGGCGAGCAGATCGCCGAGCTCCGGCCTCTACGGCGACATCCGCGGCTGGGACGCGAAGACCGGAAAGCTGCTCTGGTCGTTTCACACCGTGCCGCGCGCGGGCGAGCCGGGCGTCGAGACGTGGGAAGGCGACAGCTGGAAGAACCGGTCGGGGACCAACGTCTGGTCGTTCTTCACGATCGACACCGAGCGCGGCATCGTCTACGCGCCGCTCGGCTCGCCGACGTCGGACTACTACGGCGCCGATCGCAAGGGCGCCAACCTGTACGGCAACTCGATCGTCGCGCTGGACGCGGCCACCGGCAAGTTGAAGTGGCATCGGCAACTCGTGCACCACGACTTGTGGGACTACGACCTGCCGGCCGCGCCGACGCTCGTCGACGTGAAGCGCAACGGCAGGACGATTCCCGCGCGGTCGCCGTCATGACCAAGATGGCGCTCGTCTTCATCTTCGATCGCGTCACCGGCGAGCCGATCTTCGGCATCGAAGAGCGTCCGGTGCCGCAGAGCAACGTGCCCGGCGAGGCGACGTGGCCGACGCAGCCGTTTCCCGTCAAGCCGGCGCCGCTTGCCCGCAACACGTTCGATCCGGCGAAGGACTTCTACGCGCTGACGCCCGAGCACGCGACCTACTGCAAGGAGCTGTGGTCCACCAACGCGATGCACACCAACGGACCGTTCACGCCGCCCGGCGTCGAGGGAACCATGGTGACGTTCCCGAGCACGCGTCGGCGGCGGCAACTGGAACGGCTTCTCGCACGACCCGACGCTCGGCCTCGCGTTCACGAGCGTCATGAACATCGGGCAGGTCGCGAAGATGGTGCAGGGCACGGGACGCGGCGGCGGGCCGCCGACCTGGGTGCGGCGAAGCCCGTGGGGCGGCGCCGTCGGCCGTTTCTGGAATCCCGACACCAAGATTCCGTGCTCGGCGCCGCCGTTCGGCGAGCTGATCGCCGTCGACGTCAACCGCGGCGAGATCGCCTGGAAGGTGCCGCTCGGGTTCGTCGAGTCGCTCAAGGCGAAGGGATTCGCCAACACCGGCACGCTCAACATCGGCGGCAGCATCGCGACCGCGAGCGGCCTGATTTTCATCGGCGCGACGATCGACTGCCGGTTCCGCGCGTTCGATTCGCGCACCGGCAAGCAGCTGTGGGAGACGGAGCTGCCGCGCGTGCGCCCACACCGTGCCGATGACGTTCCTCGGCAAGGACCAGCGCCAGCACGTCGTGGTCGCGGCCGGCGGCGGCAGCTATCTCGGTGCGGCTCCCGGCTCGAAGATCCTGGCGTTCGCGCTGCCCGCGATCCTGACCGTCGATCTTCTTCTTCATCACGTGCCACGCGGGGTCTTTGCACAACCCGCAGGCGGCGCCCTGTGAACGTCTTTGCCGCCGACTGGTCGCCGCGCGTGGTCCATTCGAGCCACTTCCAGGCAATCTGTCCCAGCTCGCCGCCGTTCGCCGCCCCGTACGTGCCGATGTGCTGCAGATCGTCGCGCCACCCGTAGAAGACGGGCGCCTGATTGAGGCGCTCGAACGTGCTCTTGCCGCTGGCGAAGGCGATGTCCAGCTTCTCGCTGCCGGTGATCACCAGCACTGGGCCCCTTGACGGTTTCGAGCGGAATGGCGGCGGCGCCGCCTCTCGCGCCGAGGCCGGCGCCGCTGTTCCACACGCCGAGCGCGGTGACGCGCGTGTCTTCCAGCGCTTGCTGCACGGCCAGTCCGCCGCCGCACGATTGCCCCATCGCCACGATGTGCCGCGTGTCGAGTTTGTTGTGGAACCGGCTTCCGCTGTCCGCATTCTGTTGAAGGGCCCAGTCGATCCCCTGCTTCAGGATCGCCACCGTCACCCGCCCTGGAGGATTCGCCGGATCCGGCGCGGGAGGCGCCGGGGCCGCAGATCCCGGCCCTCCCTGGCGGCCGGCCGGATTCTCCTGCGGTCCGACTTCGAGTTCCTTGTCCGCCAGTGGGCCGCCCGCGATCACCAGGTAGCCGTGCGATGCGATTTCGGTGAGTACTGCCGGAACCGGTTGCCCGCGTATATGCACGAGCCGTTGCCCCACGTGACGATGGGCAGCTTTTTGGCGCCGAGCGCGGCAAGATCGGCAGGAAGCTACGCGACCTGCTCAGTCAATCCCGGCTCCTGCGACATGATCGCCTTGTAGCGGACCGCTCCCGAGCGGAACGTCAGGCAGGAAGTACGGTTGGACGCCGAACGGCAGCGGTTTTCCTCGACGATCCAGCGCCGGCGTCGGTGTCGGCTGCTGGGCGAGCACCGTGACGATCGAGCAGACGAACAAGCCGAAGACGACGATCGCGCGGCGTGTGGTCATTGGATCCTCTCGGGCAGTAGTTTAGGCAGAGGCGGACGGTTGTTCACGGTGTTACCGTAACCGTGCCGTTACCGCCGGCAGCGGGTCGTCCCCGCGCTTGTAGTATCAGCTGTCTGATATAGCGCGGACCTTCAGGTCCGCCGTGTCGCGGCAGGCCTAGAAGGCCTGCACGACATCGGAGTCAAAAAGATGCGCGTTAGTGCTGACGATGCTGAGCGTGGCCGTGGTGGCTCTGATGCAGCCCACGCTGGATCTTCACGGGCAATCGGGTCGCACGCCAGTCGCTGACCGCAAGCACGTCCTCGCCTGGGCTGATGTCCGCAACGGCTACCAGCACGATTCCATTTCGCACGCGGTGGCGACCATCGAGCGGCTCGGCCGCGAGTCGGGCGCATACGACACGATCATCCGCACCGATTCGCAGCTGATCACGAAGCATCCCATCACGTTTCCGGCCGGCACCGGCATCGCGACCGGGGAGCAGTTCAGCGTGAGGAACCTCGACTACTTCGATGCCATCTTCTTCTTCGGCGTCAGGGAAATCGATCTCACGGCGGCTCAGCGCGGCGACCTGCTGTCGTTTGTGCGGGACGACGGCAAGGGGTTCGTCGCGGCGCATTCCGCGGCGACCGCGTTCTTTTCATGGCCGGAGTTCGGCGACATGCTGGGCGGCCGGTTCGACGAGCATCCCTGGGGCATCGCCGATGGAACGGTCGTCGTGGACGATCCGGCGTTCCCGGCGATGCGCGGCTTTCCGCCGCGCGCGGTGTTCCACGACGAGCAGTACCAGCTGAAGGACTTCTCCCGCAGCAAACTCCGCGTGCTCGCGCATCTCGACGCGTCGCTGCTCGACTTGAACCGTCCGCTCGTGCATCGAAAGGACGGCGACTTTCCGGCCGCCTGGGCGAAGACGCTACGGCAAGGGTCGTGTCTTCTATTCGATCCTCGGGCATGAGGCCGACGACTGGGACAACCCGCCGCTTCGGACCATGTACTACGAGGCGATGCGCTGGGCGCTCCGTCTGGTTGACGGCGACGCTTCGCCGCGGCGCTGAAGCAGGACCACACCGGACGACGTGCGCCTCCGCGCAGGCTGTCACGCTGTCATCGGATCAGCTTTAACAGGAGGAACGGAGCAACGGAGGTCGACTGGAAGCGTCTTCTCTTTCGATGTAGTGCGGACCTTCAGGGTCCGCCGTGACGACGGCAGGCCTGAAGGCCTGCACTACAACAGGGCCTGAAAACGCTTAGACGAAACGAGAAAGCGGCCGAACCTCCGCGTGAGTCCTCCGCTCGTTCTCCGTTCCTCCGCTTCTCCTGTTGAATTTCGTACCGTGTTGATTTCGTACGTCGTCAGCCGTTCGGGCTGAACATCACCTTCACCGCCTCGCGGCGCCTTAGCGCGTCCAACCCAGCGACCGCATCGTCGAGCCGGAAGCGATGGGTGATCAGCTGTTCCGGGCGCATCCGACCACTCTGAAGGATGCGGATGGCGTCCACGAAATGCCGCCTCACCGAGGAGACGACGCCGATCCATGTCAGGTTCTTTGCGCATGACGCTCAGACCGTCGATCTCCACCTTCCCGACGATTCCGAGCGTCGCGATTGTTCCTTCGGCCGCGACGATGTCCAAAGCGGTCCGAATCGCCGTTGCCGTCCCAGCCGTTTCGATGACGAGTCCGAGACCGCTGCCGTGCGATAGCTTCATCGCGAGATCCACGGCTTCGGCACCGTCGGCGGCGATGGCGGTATCGGCGCCAATCGAACGCGCTACGTCCAGCCGCGCTTCGTCGCCGGCGCGCCCGAGCACCAGGACCGGCCCAACCCCGGCCGCCTGCAACAGTTGGAGGTGCAGCAAGCCGAGTGGACCAGGCCCGATGATTGCCGCCGTCTGTCCCGGCTGAGGCCTGATGCGCTCGAGGGTGTGGACGGCCGTGGCGAGCGGCTCGAGGAATGCCGCGGCGTCGTCGCCCACTTCGTCGGGCAGCGGGATCAGCGCGGATGAGGGCAGCGTCGCGAACTCGGCGAGCACGCCGTGCTTCGTCAGACCGATGTGATGCCAGTCCCGGCAGACGTTGTAGTGACCGCGCTGGCAGTGAACGCACAGCCCGCACCCGGAGACCGCCTCGATGGCGACACGGTCTCCGGCGCTCAGGCTCTCGACCTCCCGCTCCGACGGCGACGACTTCACCGCAGGCTTCGTGGCCGACGATCAACGGGCTGCAGACCGGACGGTTTCGTCCTGTGTAGACGCCATCGTGCACGAGGAGATCCGTGCCGCAGAGGCCCGACCGCCGGATCCGAACCAGCGCTTCGCCCCGTTCGGGCTCCGGAGTCGGCCAGTTCATCGTGGCCATGTGTCCGTGTCCCGCCGCCGTTTTTCACGAACGCGCGCATGCATGCTCCAGGCTGACGATCGAGACCGGCTCGCGGCGCCGCCGCGTCGGCCAACTTGTATTATCGACAGAACAAGTATACCCTTGGCAACATTTCGATCGGATGGGAGCAGACTGAACCGTGAATGCGCTTGACGGTGCGCGTCCTCGACCTCTCGCGCATGGTCGCTGGCGGTGTCGCCGGAATGCTGCTGGCAGACTTTGGCGCCGACGTCATCAAGGTCGAGCAGCCTCGGCACGGGGATCCACTCAGGCAGTGGACCGCCGAGGGGCATCCCTTCTGGTGGAAGGTCTACGCCCGCAACAAGCGGTTCGTCACGCTCAACCTCAAGTCGGAGGAAGGACGCGCGCTGCTGCTTCGCGTCCTGCCGCACTTCGACGTCGTGATGGAATCGTTCGTCCCCGGCACGCTGGAGCGGATGCGGCTTGAGTCCGGAAATCCTCCATGCCCGCCATCCCAGGCTGGTCATCCTTCGCATCTCCGGGTGGGGGCAGACCGGTCCCGACGCGGCGCGACCCGGGTTCGGCACGCTGGTCGAGGCCGCGAGCGGTTTCGCGGCGATGAACGGCGAGCCCGACGGCGCCCCGATCGTTCCCGGCTTTCCGCTCGCCGACGCGACCTCGGCGCTGTACGCCGTCAACGCCATCATGTTCGCCCTGTATCACCGCGACGTGCACGGCGGCTCCGGCCAGGTGATCGACCTCTCGCTGTTCGAATCGCTGTTCTCGCTTCTTGGGCCGCTGTCGGCCGAGTACGCGGCGCTCGGGCAAGACGCGATCGCGCAACGGCAGCCGCTCGAGGAACGCCGGTCCGCGAGGGTGTTATCGCACGAGCGATGGCCGCTGGATCGCGGTGAGCGGATCGACGCCGAAGATGGCCGAGCGCTTCCTGACCGCCTACGGGCTCGACGCGCTGCTCACCGATCCGCGGTTTGCCACCAACGAAGCGCGCGTCAATCACGGTCTCGAGCTCGATGCCGCGGTGTGCGACGCGATCGGCGCGCGCACGCTCGCCGAAAACCTGGCGATCATCGAGGCAGCACAAGCTGACCGCCGGTCGCGGTCCAGCACCGTCGCCGACATCGAGCAGGATCCGCACTGGCGTGCGCGGCAGCTGACGCTCGATGTTCCCGACAACGGTCAGCCCGTGCGCATGCACGCCGTCGTTCCGCGCCTGTCGGAGACGCCCGGTCGGATTCAGCTGGGCCGGCGGTGCGCTCGGGCAGGACAACCAGCGCGTCTACCGTGAGCTCGGCGTGTCGTGCGACGAGCAGAAGCAGTTGGCTTCGGCCGGCGTCATCTAGGAGGGTATCGTGGAGAGCTGGCGCACGGCGATTACCGACGCCGACGGCCAACGCGTCATCGTTCGCGGTCACGATCTCGTGTCGTTGATGGCACGCGGCACGCTACGCCGACATCGTCGCGCTCCTGCTGGGCGGACACATGCCAGACGAAGGCGAGCGGCGGTTGATCGACGCGATCCTGATCGGCATCTCGGATCACGGCGCCGGTTCGCCGAGCGCGGCGACCGCGAGGATGGCGGCGACCGGCAATCGTCAGGCGCCTGAAGCGGCCGTCGCCGCCGGCATTCTCGCGATCGGCGATGCGCACGCCGGCGCCGGCATGGCCTGCATGGTGATGATCGCGGACGCGCTGGCGCGAGCGGCGCGCGAGTCGCGTTCGCCGGCGGATATCGCGCGTGCGACGGCGCTCGAGGCGCGGACCGAAGGGCGCCGCCTGCCGGGCTTTGGCCACCGCCTGTACCGCGAGGATCCGCGGACGACGGTCCTGTTCACGATTGCGGAAGAGCACGGCAAAGCGGGGCCGGGCGTCGCGTTCGTGCGCGCGCTGGAGTCGGCGGTGGCCGAAATCATCAAGCCGCTGCCGATCAACGTCGACGGCGCGATCGCGGCGTGCTCTCACGATCTCGGCTATCCGGCCGAAGCCGCGAAGCTGATCTTCATCGTCGGCCGGACCGCGGGCCTGGCGGCGCACGTGATGGAGGAGTACGCCCGCGAGCGCCCGATGCGCGTGCGGATTCCCGTGGTGCTACGACGGCCCGCCGCCGGTCGGCACGCCGGTCGAGGAAGTGAATCGGTGACTGCCCGGCCACGTCCGTTCTACGGGCCGTGGATCATCGCGGCATCGTTCATCACGTTCGGGCTCGCGTCCGGGCCTCCCGTACTACAACATCGCGTTCTTCTACGACTACCTGCGCGACGACCATCAGTGGACCCAGCAGATGGTGACGCTCGGCGCGCCGGTCGCGATCCTGCTGACGATCTGGGCGGGCCCGCTGCTCGCCCATCGGTTCAATCCCGCGCATCTGATCGTGGCCGGCACGGGACTGACGTGCCTCGCATTCCAGTGGTTCGGTCATCTCCACGGATCGTCGATCGAGTATTACGCCGCATGGTGCGTCTACATGATGCGGCTACCTGCTCTCCGGCCCGATTCCGCACCAGATCATCATCTCCAACTGGTACCGCAAGAAGCGCGGTCAGGCGATGGGCATCGCCTACATCGGCGGCGCGCTTGCCGGCGCGATCGGGAACAAGCTGGCGCCCTGGCTCGTGTCGTTCATGCCGTACCGCAGCGCCATCCAGGTGCTCCGGTCTGCTGCTGCTGATCGCGTGGCCGCTGGCGCTCTTCGTCATGAAGGATCGCCCGGAGGATCTCGGCCAGCACCCGGACGGCGACGAGGTGCCGGACGCGCCGGCGCTCGACGTCGCCGAATCGATGACGTTCGCGGAGCTGACGCGCCGCTCGTCGTTCTGGCTGCTGCTCGTGGGCAGCGCGGCGTCAATCGGGTCGATTGCGAGCGTCAACTTCCTGATGAAGTTCGTGTTCGAGGAGCAGGGCTTCACCAGCCAGGCGGCCCGCGACCAGATCTGGAGCACGGCGTCGTTCACGGCGCTCGTTGCCGCCATCGGCGGTCGGATCGTCGTCGGCTGGCTCGCCGATCGCATGTCACGCAAGGTCGTGATGGTCGTCACCTACTCGCAGGTGGCGGTCGCGATCCCGCTGCTGTTCCTCGGTCACCCCGGAGACGCCGCAGTTCGCCTACCTGTTCGGCGCGGTCTTCGGGTTCGCCATGGGCGCCGACTACATGCTGATTCCGCTGATGGCGGCTGATGCGTTCGGTCTCCGCTCGCTCGGACGCGCGATGTCGGCCATCGTCCCCGGCGACACCATCACCCAGTACTGGTCGCCCAACATGATCGCCAGGCTGCGGACCGTGTGGGGCGGCTACGGGAGCGCGCTCTGGGTGGCGTGTGGAATCGCCGCGGTGGGCGCGATCGCGATCGCGCTGCTGCCAGGCGACGCGCGCGAGCAGGCTTCGGCGGCGGCGCCTGTGGCGCCGCGCGCGCCTCGACCCTGCGAAGTAGGCCGGTGAACTGATTCATGGCCGTTCCCTCAAACCGTCACGCCGAGGCGATTCCATCAGCCGCGACTCGTGAACCCGCGCGGCGTTCGCGCCTGTTCATCGACGGCTGCTGGGTTGACGGCGACGCCGGCACGCGCCCGGTGACCGACAAGCGTACACCAGCGAGGCGATCGGCGTCGTCGATCAGGCGTCGCGGCGCGCAGGTGGACGCGGCTGTCGCGCGGCTCGTCGATCGTTCGAGCGCACCGTGCTCGATCCGCAGCAGCGCTACGCGATGCTGCATGAAGACGGCTTCGCTGCTCGAACAGCATCGTGCGCGAGCTCGGCCGCGCTGATCACGGCGGAAGCCGGCATGCCGATCGCCGACGCAAAGTCGAGGCGGATCGCGCCGTCCAGACGTTCATCGTCTCCGCCGAAGAGGCGAAGCGGATGACCGGCGAGATGGTGCCGATCGAGGCGGCGCCCGGGCAGGCGCACCGCATGGCGTTCACGATCCGCGTGCCGCGCGGCGTCGTGTGCGGCATCACGTCGTTCAACTCGCCGCTGAACATGGTGGCGCACAAGGTCGCGCCGGCGCTCGCCTCCGGCAACACCGTCGTCGTCAAACCGTCCGGACGCGACGCCGTTCAGCGCGACGCGCCTGTTCGAGTTGCTGCTGGAGGCCGGGTGCCCGCCCGCGCACATCAACTTGATTCACGGACCCGGCGCCGACCTCGGGCCGTGGCTCGTCGAGAATCCGCGACGATCAGCTTCTACACGTTCACCGGGCGGAACCGACGTCGGCCTGTGGCTTCGCGAGCGCGTCGGTCTCCGCCCCGTCGCGCTCGAACTCGGGCAGCATCTCGCGACGATCGTCTGCGAGGACGCGGACCTGCCTCGCGCGGCCGCGCTGCGCGGCATCCGGCTTCCGGCGCGCCGGGCAGATGTGCACGTCGACGCAGCGGCCTGTTCGTGCACGCCGACGTCGTCGAGCCTGTTCACCGCATCGGCTCGTGCAGGCGGTCGCGCGCGCTGAAGGTCGGCGATCCCGCACGATCCGCCAACGGACGTCGGGTCCGATGATCAGCGAGCAGCGAGGCGATGCGCGCGGAGTCGTGGGTCAAGGAGGCCGATCGCCGCCGGCGCGCGCGCTCGTCGAGGGCGGGCGGCGCGAGGGCGCGCTGTTCCATCCGACGATCCTCGCCGGACGTGACGCGGCTCGATGCGCGTCATGTGCGAGGAGATCTTCGCGCCGGTCCTGTCGATCGTGCCCGTTCACGTCGCTCGACGAGTGCTGATCGCGCGTGAACGCGACGCCGTTCGGCCTCGCCGCCGGACTGTTCACGCGCGACCTGACCCGGGCGCTGACGGCGGCGCGCCGCATCCACGTCGGCGTCGTGCACCTGAACGACGCGTCGAGCAGCCGCGTCGACTTGATTCCGTTCGCCGGCGTCAAGCAGAGCGGCGTCGGCCGCGAGGGCCCGAAGTACGCCATGCAGGAAATGACCGAGGAGCGGCTGATCACGCATCAGCCTCGTCGTAGGAGATGCAGAGACCATGACTGGAGCGATGTTCATCGCCGAGTGCCTGAAGCAGGAGGGCGTCACCAAGGTGTTCGGCCAGTGCGGCCACACCAACTACGCGTTGATCGACGCGTGCCACAAGCTGGGCATCGAGTTCGTGTCGTTCCGCCACGAGCAGATGGCCGCGCACGCCGCCGACGCCTACTACCGCGCTCTCGCACAAGCTCGCGGTGCTCAACGTGCACCTGTCGCCCGGCATGACCAACGCGCTGACCGGTGTCGTCGTCGGCCGCCGCCGATTCGACGCCGATGCTGGTGATCGCCGGCAACACGCCGTCGTATCACCACGCGCGCGAGCCGCACCAGGGCATCCGCTTCCACGCCGACGCGTCGCAGGGCGACATCTTACCGTCCGATCTGCAAGCGCGTCTGGCGAATCGACGATGCGAAGTTCCTCGTCGGACGTGATGCCGCGCGCGCTGAACGTCGCGCAGACCGGCCGTCCCGGCGCGGTGCTGCTCGACGTGCCGATGGACGTGTTCTCGCAGCAGATCGAGCGCCGCGTCCGGTCACGCGTGGCCCGGCGTCCGAACTTCGAGCAGCGCCGCCGCGGCCCCGGACGGCGATCGCCGCCGCCGCGTCGCTGCTCGCTCGGCGCCAGGCGCCGGTCATCTTTGCCGGCAACGGCGTCACCCAGTCGGAGGCGCGGCGGCGAGCTGCGCGCACGTCGCGGAGCTCCTGGGCGCTCCGGTGGCGACCACGCTGATGGCCAAGGCGTCTTTCCCGAGGATCACGCGCTGTCGGTCGGCATGACCGGCATCTGGGGCACGCGCGTCGCGAACGATCTCGCGCGGAGCGCCGACGTCGATCCTCGCGGTCGGCACCGACCTTCGGCGAGGCGGACTGCAGCTCGTGGAATCCGAACTACACCTTCTCGATCCCGCCGATCGCGGCTGATCCAGATCGACATCGACCCGCAGGAGATCGGCAAGATCTATCCGGTCGACGTCGGCCTGGTCGGCGACGCGAAGGCGACGCTGCGCGATCTCGCCGCGCGTCTCCGCGGGGCGCGCACCGCGCCCGAACGCGGCGCGAGCCGCCGATCGTCGCGACGCGGAAGGCGGCGTGGCAGCGGGAGCTCGTCGGCGGAGCAGCGCAACGCCGGCAAGCCGATCCATCCGGCGCGCCTGCTGAACGAGATCTCGCGCGTGGCGCCGAAAGACACGGTGTTCGTGACCGACGTCGGCTGGAACAAGAACGGCGCGGGCCAGCAGCTGGTGACGACGCTGCCGCAGTCGCTTCATCACCAGCGGCGGGCATGGCGACGATGGGATATCGCGCCGGCGGCGGCGATCGGCGCGAAGATCGCGGCGCCGAACCGGCCGGTCGTCTGCGCTCGTCGGCGACGGCGGGTTCCTGTCGGTCGCCGGCGCGCGTGACGACGGCCGTCGAGCTCGGCATTCCGGTCGTGTGGGTCATCTTCAACAACTTCTGCTTCTCCACGATCCGCACCGTCGGCACGACCTACTTCAACAACAGCTACGGCACCGAATTCCGGACGCCGGACGGCGAACCGTACAACCCCGACTTCGCTGCTGTTCGCGCAGGCATTCGGGATCGAAGGCGGCGCGGGTCGAGGAGCCGGACGATCTGCCGGCGGCGCTCGACCAGGGCGCTCGCGGCGAACGTCCCGTATCTGCTGGAAGTGCGTACGCGCGGCGACGTGCCGATGCCGCGCGACCGGGCACTGGGACATCGCCGAGTTCCTGGCCACCGGCAACGACTGACGTCGGCGGGCGTCCGGCCCTTCAGTTGAACGCCGCGCCTGCGGTAGCGGTCCCGTCGCTGTCGGCGCGCGCCTGGTTCGAGCTCGCGGTCGCACCTCGAGATCCAACTGCATGGAACCCATCCAAGGCGCTGGAAGTGGCGCGGGTGAACGGACGTCACAATCTTATCTTCTTGTATTGACAACAAGACGAGTAATGCGCATAGTCGTTCGCCACCGCGGGAGCCCCGAGTCCGTCGGCAATCGCTTGCTGTGGAGAGATCAGTATGCTGCGACAACGTGTTCTCTGGTTGATGGTGGCGCTGGTCCTGTTCGGTCGGGCGGGACACGCGCAGACGCGTGGCGATTGCGCAGATCACCGGAGTGGTGAGCGATGAATCCGGCGGCGCCCTTCCCGGCGTCGAGGTCCAGGTGACCCAGACGGCCACCGGCGTCACCCGCTTCGTCGTGACCGACGCAGCGCGGCCAGCACGTGCTGGGGAATCTGCCGATCGGCCCGCATAAGCTCGAAGCGAAGCTGCAGGGCTTCAACACCTACGAGCGAACCGGTCTCACGCTCACCGTCGGGGCGAGCCCGGTCATCAACGTGCATGCTGAAGATCGGCACCGTGCAGGAAACCGTCACGGTGTCCGCCAATGCGTCGATGGTGGAGACGCGCAACACCGGGCGTCGGCACGACGATGACCAGGAGCAGATGGTCTGGCCTGCCGCTCAACGGCCGGCAAGCCTCGCAGCTCATGATGCTCGTCCGGACCGGCCGTCGACAACGGCGCATCGGGCGCGCTCATCGGCAGCCAGCGTCAGTATCCGAGCGCGGTGGCGATCGTCGGTTGCGCGGCGGCACCGGCAACAGCACGCTGTATCTCGGTGGACGGCGGCTACAACAACGATCCGCTGAACAACATCGGGCAGCCGATGCCGTTCCCCGACGCGCTCGAGGAGTTCAAGGTCGAGAGCGGCGTGCGGCCGGCGCGCTACGGCGTGTACACCGGCGCCGACCGTGAACGCCGTGACGCGTTCCGGCAGCAACACGTTCCACGGCGACGGCGTTCGCTTTCGGCCGCCATCACCGCTCAATGCTCGATCGGCCACTTCGACATCGCCGACGACGGCCTGGTGAGCGCGCAGACCGGCGGCACCTCGGCGGGCCGCTGATCAAGAACAAGCGGTTCTTCTTCGCCGGTCCGCAGATCACGAACGAAGCGCGTCCGTCCGACGTCCGCCGACACGTTCATCCCGACGCGCGAAAATGCTCGCCGGGCGACTTCACCGACGTCATGTCCGCGCAGTGCCAGGGCGGCGTCAACCGCACGCTCGGCGCGCCCTTCGTCGGCAACAAGATCAACCCGGCGCTGCTTCGAATCCGATCGCGATGAAAATCGCCGGCCTGCTGCCGACCGGCAACACCGATGCCGTGCGGCCGCACCCGGTTCACCGTGCCGAACGACAGCGACGAAATCCAGACCGTCGTGCGCCTCGACTACCACGCTGACCGGCTCGCAGCGGCTGCTTCGGCCGCTACTACATCGCGAACTACGATCGGCAGCCGTCCTACGACGGCAGCAACGTGCTGCTGTCCACCGGCACGGGCCTTGGCCTGACAATCGCGTCCAGACATTCGGCGCTCGGCCATGACTGCGGTGCTCGGCCCGAATCTCACGGCGGCGACGCGGTTTTCGTTTCAAAGCGGTCCCGCATCCTCCGGGTGCAGGGCGCCACGCTGCCCGACCTGGACTGAGCTCGGCTCGAACGTCTGCTCGTACACGCACGATCCGGGACAGAACTTCTACAACCTCGGCGTCACGAACGGCTGGGCGACGCCGGCGTTCCCGGGCAAGTTCACCTCGACGACGCCGCAGCTGTCGGAAGACGTCGACTGGGTGCAGCGGCGCGCACAGCGCTGTCGTTCGGCGGCATGTGGATTCGTCCCGTTCGAGGACGCCGATGGTCCGTTCCAGGCGAACGGCAACTTCTCGTTCAACGGCACGCGCACCGGCGGTGCGACGGCGCAGGACCGCCTCGCGCATGGCCGACTTCCTGCTCGGACTTCCGAGCTCGTTGAGCCAGGGCGGCAGCCAGATCGTCGCCGAGAAGATGCAACTACGTCGGCCTCTACGCGCAGGACGTGTGGCGCATCAAGCAACCAGCTGACGATCAACGCTGACTCCGGTGGGAACCGCATCTGGCGGCGAAGGACCAGAACGGCTTCACCGACGGCGTTCAACCATGGATTGGTTCAACCAGAACCGCCACAGCGTGACGTATCCGAACGCGCCGGCCGGCGTCTGATGTTCGCCGGCGACGAAGGGCTTCCCTGAACAACGGCGCGAACACCGCGAACCGGATACAGCCAGTTTGCGCCGCGCGCCGGCATCGTGTGGGATCCGTCGGGCGACGGGACGCAGACGATTCGAGCGTCGGCGCGGCCTCTATTACGACTCGCCGAAGCTCGGTGGCATGCGGCCACCACATGCTCAACCCGCCGTTCGGCAACACGGTGGCGGTGACCAATCCGTCGTTCTGCCAACCCGTGGGCGACGTTCCCAGGCGGAAATCCGCTGCCGGTCCCGGATCCGATTCCGTCCAACATCACGTTCCCGCTGCTCGGCACCTACGTCAGCATGCCGATCGACATCCATCCGATGCAGGTCCGCCAGTGGAACGTGGCATACGAACGCCAGATGTGGAAGGACTGGCTCGTCTCGGCGACGTATCTCGGCAACCAGACGACGCACCTGTGGAACGGCTACGAGCTCAATCCCGGCGTCTACATCCCCGGGCCAGTCGACGACCGGCGAACGTCGATGCGCGCCGGGTGCTGAATCTCCAGAATCCCGCGCAGGGCAGGCATTATCGGATCGGTGGCGGTGACCGACGACGGCGGATCCGGCCACTACAACGGCGCTGATTCTCGCGTTGCAGAAGCGGCTGAGCCACGGGTGGAGCGCGAACACCGAACTTCACGCGATCGCAAGTGTCTGAACAACGGCGAGCCGACCACCGACATCGGGAATACGTATCCGGATCCGACGGACCGCAGCACGAACTGGGGGCCGTGCGACGCCGACCGGTCGCTACATCCTCGAACGCGTCGGTGATCCTGCAGAGCCCAGGCGTCGGCGAGCGGATTCGTCGCACGCGCTCACAGACGGATTGGCAAGTCGGCACTGGTGTTCCAGGCGCGCAGCGGCGCGCCGCTGACGCCGTCGACGACCGGCAACCTGTCGCTGACCGGGCTTGCCCAACCAGCGTCCGCTGCTGTGTCGGCGATCCGTCAGCTCGGACAACCCCGACCGAGAACCGCTGGTTCTAACACCGCCGCGTTCGCGCCGAACACGCCGGGCTCGTGGGGAAACACGCCGAAAGGGCATCCTGCGCGGACCGGGTTACTGGAATCTCGATCTCGCCCTGTCGCGCAACTTCGACGGTCGGCGAGGGCAAGCAGGTCGAAGTCGCGGTGGAAGTGTTCAACCTGTTCAACCACGTCACGCTGGGCGAACCCGAACGTGACGGTCTCGGCAACCCGAACTTCGGAAGATCACGGCAACGGCCGGCGGGCCGCGCATCATGCAGTTCGCCGCGAAGCTTCGTGTTCTAGAGCAGCGGGACGTGGTCAGGCGGACGTTTCGACGTCCGTCTTCCACGTCCACTTGCCTTTGCGCTTCACGCGGACGAGATTGACGGAGTAGTGGGCATTCTGTCGGCGCGATAGAACGTCTCGACGACTTCGAATGGCCGGTCGGCCGGTCGTGAACATGAGCGCGCTTCATGTGCATCACCGGGATAGAGCGACCGTGATGCCGAGCTTCTGCGCCACTTCCGGATCGGCCGGAACGGCGTCGATCGTTTCCTGAGCGCGGACGATGGGAATTCGCAGGTCCGTCTGGAGGATCTTCAACAGCGGAACGGAATACAGGTCCTTGGCGCGGATGCGGTTGCCGATGTCGACCGGCAGATAGTTGACGGTGAACGAGAACGGTTCGTCTGTCGATGTGGCGAAGGCGGCGGATCCGGATCGACCTCGATGCCGGGATCGAGGCCGAGCGTCGGCGCGCCATGTCGGGAGCCGCCGGAACCTGGCCGCATGCTCGACGTCGGTGACGGTGAGTTTCGAGGACGCGCTCCTGCAGGTCCTCGAGAAAGCCTGCGTACTTCACCGTTTGGCAGACGCTGCGGCGTGTCGGCGGCGACGAAGGTTCCCTTGCCGTGCACCTTCACGAGCATGTCGGCGCGCACGAGCTCGCGCAGCGCTTCCGCGGACCGTCGACGCGGCTGACCGCGAGCGCACGTTGCAGAGTTCGCTCTCCGACGGAATCTTCGAGCCGCGGTGCGTATTCTCCCGTCACGATGCGGTGCTGCAGCAGGTGGTGAATCTGCTGGTAGAGCGGCAGGCCGAATTCGCGCGTCAGCGGAGTGCGAGCGGAGCGAGCGGCTGATGATCTCACGCGATGTCCCGTTGCAGGAGCATATCACTTGAACACGCGCCAACGGGGTGGCCGCGCGCGCAGTCCGGCCGATCTGCTCGACGCGTGATCAATCCATGCCACAGAAACGACTGCTGGTCGACGCTCGGCTGCACGGTCGTGTGTCACGCGCAGCCATGCTCGCGCAGAACGATTGGAAGACGCTACGGCAACGATCCCGGGCCACGCGCGCTTCTCGACGCTGACGCAGATCACGCCGCAGAACGTCACGCGCCTGACCAAGGCGTGGGAGTTCGACACCAGAACGCTCGGGCCGGAAATGGCAGAACACCGCCGTCGTCATCAACAACATCATGTACATCACGCTGCAGAACGGCGGCGTGGTGGCGCTCGAGCCCGAAACCGGCCGCGAGCTCTGGCGGTTCGAAACGCCGGTGCGCGGACGATCGGTGCGGGCGGTCGCGTATTGGCCTGGCGACGACGAGACGGCCCGCGGCTGCTGTACGGCGCCAACGACAAGCTGATCGAGCTCGATCCGATCACCGGCAGGCTGATCGAGAGCTTCGGCAACAAAGGCGTGTCTCGACGTGCATCCCGGACAACCGGCCGGCGCGGCGGCAGCGCGCGCGGCGGCAGCGAACGACAGCGACGAGCGCGGCGCAGCGCGGCGGGCGAGGCGGGCGCGGGCGGCCGGGGCGGCGGACGTGGCGGCGGCGGCGGGCGCGGGTTCGGCGCCTTCGGCAGTGGATTCTCGATCTCCTCGCCGCCGGCGATCTACAAGAACCTCGCGATTCTCGGCGGCTCCGAGGGCGAAAACGCCGTGGTCGGCCCGTCCGGCGATCCGCAGGCGTTCGACGTGAAGACCGGCAAGCTGGTGTGGCGCTTCCACGCCGTGCCGCGGCCTGGCGAGCGGAACGCCGGCACGTGGGGCGACGGGTGGAAGGATCGCGGCGGTCCGCCGATCTGGGGGCTTCATGACCGTGGATACCGAGCGCGGCATGGTGTTCATCCCGACCGGCAATCCGGGCGGCAGCTTCTACGGCGGCGATCGTCCCGGCGACAATCTCTGCGCGACGTCGGTCGTCGCGCTCGATGCCGCAACCGGCGCATACAAGTGGCACTTCCAGACGACGCACCACGATGTCTTCGATGCGGACCTCGCGGCCGCGCCGGCGCTGATCGACGTTGTCCGCGACGGCAGAGCGCATTCCGGCCGTGGCGCAGGTGACGAAGATGGGCGGCATGGTGTTCATCCTCGATCGCCTCACCGGCAAGCCGATCTCACGGCGTCGAGGAGCGCAAGGTGCCCGATCAGCAAGGTGCCCGGCGAAGTGAGCGCGCCGACGCAGCCGTTTCCGACCAGGCCGGCGCCGTGGTCGCGGCTCGGCATGACGAGGGCCGACATCACGACCGTCACGCCGGAGTCGAACAAGTTCTGCACCGAATGGTGGGACAAGGAGCGCATGTACAACGACGGTCCGTATACGCCCTACGGCGCGGACGGCGTCACCGTCGTGTTCAGCGGCACGATCGGCGGCGGCAACTGGGGCGGCGCCGCGTTCAATCCGCAGCTGGGATACCTGTTCGTCAACACGAGCAGCCTCGCGACGATCGGCCACATGGTGCCGGGAAGCGGGGCTCGAGAAATACCGCAACGAGCTGTCATGCACGCGGTTCTGGGACGACAACAAGTATCCGTGCCAGCAGCCGCCCTGGGGGAATCTCGCCGCGGTGAACGTCAACACCGGCGACGATCGCGTGGAAGATCCCGTTCGGGATCTATCCGGAGCTGGTCGCCAAAGGTATTCCGCCGACCGGCACGCCGAATCTCGGCGGCCCGATCGCCACGGCGAGCGGGCTCGTGTTCATCGGCGCCACCAAGGATGCGCGGTTCCGCGCCTACGACGCCAAGACCGGCAAGGAGCTTGTGGTACGCGCAGCTCGAAGCCGCTGGCGCGCGCCACGCCGATGACCTTCATGGGCCGCAACGGCACGCAGTATGTCGTCATCGCCGCGGGCGGACCGGGTGACACCGATCGCGGCGGATGCGGAGATGCTATTCGCAGAAGCTCGTCGCGTTCGCGCTCGGCGGATCGCGTCACGACCGACGACGCCGCGGTCAGCCCCGGTCTCGCGCCGCGCGCAGCAGCGCGGCAGCTGCGCCATCGCCGCCGCCGCGGGCCGCCGTGTCGCGCCGAGCGGCTGGAGCAGGGACGCCAGCTGACCGAGCAGATTCTGCACGACGTGCCACGGGCTGCAGGCGGAAACGGCCGGCGGGAAGACGCCTGACGAGTGGAAAGCCACCGTCGAGCGAGATGGTCGGTCTGGGCGCCGACGCCACCGACGGAACAGGCGAAGATCATCAGGCGACTACCTGAGCCACACGTTCCCGCTGAAGAAATGAGATCCGTGTTCGACTCCAGGATCGATCACCATGATTGCAGAAACCCAGGCCGTCAGCGAACGAGGAGACGAGCGTCCGCTGCAGGAACTCCTGGCGCGCGCGCGCAGCCGCCATGGCCGGCCGTCGATCATTACGATCAGGCGACCGTGGACCGGCTGTGCCGCGCGATCGCGTGGGCCACGGCGAACGAGCAGACGTTCGGCCGGCTCACGCGCATGAGCGTCGACGAGAGCGGCATGGGCAGCGCGGATGGCGTGCCCGCGCGCCGCTGGAAGATTCTCGGCATCCTGCGCGATGCGCTCCGGACCAAGAGCGTCGGCATCATCGAAGAGCTGCCCGACAAGGGCATCGTCAAATACGCCAAGCCGGTTGGCGTGATCGCGGGCGTGCTGCCGGTGACCAATCCGCTGGTGACGATGGTCAACATGACGATCAACGCGATCGAAGTGCAAGGACGCGGTCGATCTTCTCGCCGCACCCGCTGAGCAGGAAGACGGCGCTGGAGATCACGCGCGTGCTGCGCGCGGCGTTGAAGAAGCAGGGCGCGCCGGAAGATCTGATCCTGTGCCTCGACGAAGCCGAGCATTCCGCTGGCGCAGGAGCTGATGTCGATCTGCGATCTGACGATCGCCACCGGCGGCGCGGCGATGGTGAAGGCCGCGCACAGCTCCGGCAAACCGGCCTACGGCGTCGGCGCCGGCAATGCGACGGTCGTCGATCGACGAGACCGCCGATCTGGCCGACGCGGCGAGAAACACGCGGATCAGCAAGACGCAGAACCACGGGTCCGGCTGCTCGTGCGACGGCAACCTGCTGGTCGAGGCGCCAGTCTACGACCGGTTCCTCGACGCGCTGCAGAAGGAAGGCGGCTATCTCGCCAGCGCCGAGGAGAAAGCGCAAGCTCGGCGCGGTGATGTGGGACGCCGACGGGCGGCGCACGCTCGACACGGTGGCGCGCGCCGGCGCGCGTCATCGCCGACAAGGCCGGCTTCACGCTGCCCGACGGCAAGATCGTTCATCATCGTGAAGGAAGACCAGATCGGCAAGGCGCACCGCTTCTCGGGCGAGAAGCTGTCGCCGGTGCTCGCCATCTTCAAATGCGACGGCTTCGACAACCTGCTCGAGATGGTCTCGGACGATCTTCGAAGTCGGCGGCAAGGGGCACTCGGTCGGCATCGCGTCGTTCGACGACGACCACATTCACCGGCTGGCGTCGATGGCGCCGGTCAGCCGGATCATGGTGCGGCAGCCGAACGTGCAGCGGCAACGCCGGGTCGTTCACCAACGGCATGCCGATGACCGCCAGCCTGGGCTGCGGCACCTGGGGCGGCAACATCACCAGCGAGAACATCAGCGTCAAGCACTACATGAACACGACGTGGGTGAGCCGCCCGATTCCCGAGGACAAGCCGAGCGAGCAGGAGTTGCTCGGCGAGTTCTACAACTCCGGAACTCTTCGACGAGAGGGCTGAGGTCGAAGCGTAAAGCGCCCGCTGGGGTCACGCCAGCGGCCTCGCGTTTCGTGAAAAGCTTCGGTCGTGTAAAGCGCCGATCGAACACGAAGGACACCAAGGACACAAAGAAACGTACCCGTCTTGCCTCGTGCGTCCTTGTGTAGCGTCCTTTGAAGCTGATTCCCTTTTCGCCGCCAGATGGAATGGGAAAAACCGCTATAGGCACGTAGGCTGCGGAACCTCGGCGAAGCGTCAGCGTGAACAGCTTCATCAAAGCCGAGCACCGGGTCAAAAGCGCGGCAGCGCGTTGATGTAGTCCTGCGCAGCCGTCTGACGCCGCCGTCGCCGGGGCACCGGCCCGAATCTCCAATCGGCCCGCAGAAGTGGATGCCTATGAGCGCCGTCGCGATCGGCTGCGGCAGGCGTCCACCATTCCCCATCGCCGAGCGGAACCGAGCGCGTGCCTCTCGCCAGCCGTGCCGAGAGCGGCCCACGTCGCACCAGGACCGCCTGGCCCGTCCGCGTCCGGCGGTGATCGCCGCCGGCGGCCGGGCCCAGCGCCGCGTCCGCGTCGGCCGGCGGCTGCCGCGGCCGGCGCCTCTTCCGGCGCCGGGGCGGCAGGTCCGTCGCCTTCGTGACCGCCGAGGGCGCCTGGCGGGACCGGTGTGCGGACCGGCCTTCGCCCTTCGAGGCCGAGGTCTCCGTTCGGGCGCGTAGTCTTTCACCGCGAAAGCGCCGTAAGTGATGTAGGGACCTGGCCGCACGTGGGGTTCCACCTCACACATCCCGTTAGATGTGGGCGCGACCCGTGGCCCGTGTCGTAGTGGAAGCCGACGAATTTCGATCGAACCTTGAGGCGGTGGTGGCAAGTCCATATCGCTGGAACCGATCATGGCTGGTATGGAGAAGTGAGCAATACGTAACTGAAGAAACGGGGCGTATA
>ERZ1370068.2932-contig-206_pt1 | contig 54596 bp, 91 predicted proteins | sample MGYA00561227_ERZ1370068 | MGnify/ENA primary metagenome ERZ1370068 (study PRJEB38410, sample SAMEA6850437) | metagenome | study: Metagenomic assessment of the ecological functions of the soil: analysis of the soil microbiota associated with the... | reverse complement strand
TTGTACTTCGATTGGTTACGTATTGCTAAGCCGCACTAGATGTCAGAACTGCAGACGCTCCTGACCGAGTGTCGCCGCCGCGCCGGCTATGCGCTCCTCGAACGCCACGGAAGCCAGCGCCCGCGCATCGTCGGCCACTACGACTTCAACAACACCTATCAGCTACGTGATCAACCGCGAGGAGACGCACCTGTCGTGGGTGCAGAACGCGCTTGCGGAGTACGCGCCGTGTTGCCTGCCGGTCGCGTTCGGCGGCATTGCCGGCGCCGGAGGCTCCCAAGACGAAGAAGAGGGTTGAAGTGAGCGCCTACCGGAGCATCCTCGAAGACGACGCGCAGTACTGGGCGCGTTCGTGGAGAAGTGGCGTCCGCGCGTCGATCGAGATGACGCCACGCGCGGCATCGCGGCGATGCTGAACGTCGATCCTCGGCGAGTCGATGGAGCACAAGCGCCTCTTCGAGCAGGCGGCGCTCGGCTTCGAGGATCTGCTCGGCCGGCGGACCGCCGGCGCGGGCGCGTGGGCGCAGTCGCTGCCGACGCGCTGGCTGGAGTAGCGCGACGCGCGTCGCCATCGCCCTCGGCAGCAATCTCGGCGACCGGGAACACCAGCTTCGCGGCGCAATCACCGGCGCTCGCGCCGATCATCTCCACCTCCGCGCTCTCGTCGTTCCACGAAACCGAGCCTGGTTGGCGTCGAGACAGCGCAGCCGCTCTTCCTGAACGCGGCCGCCGTCGGCGAGACGATGCTCTCGGCACCCGCGCTGCTCGACGTCCTGCGGGCAATCGAATGGAGCTTCGGCCGCGAGCGTCCAGCCGACGGCGCGCCGCGGACGCTCGATCTCGATCTGATTCTGCATGGCGGGGAAGTGATTGAGATGCCGGGACTCATCGTCCCGCACCCGCGATTTCGCGATCGGCGATTCGTGCTCGAGCCGCTGGCCGAGCTGCGTGCCGGAATGGATCGATCCGAGTGACGGGAACGCGATCGCCGGCGCTGTTGGAGGGATTGGCGTGGTAAGGGGGTCGTAGGGGCGGGTCTTAAGACCCTCCACTGAGCGACCACGATGACTCCGGGACGTCAGTGGGTCGCGACCTCGCCTTTGTGCGAAGTCCCTCTCCAGCCCTTCTTCGAACAGCGTGTAGACGGCGGGCACGAGGACGAGCGTGACGATCGTTGACGCGCAGCAGCCCGCCGATCACGACGCGGGCGAGCGGCGCCTGCAGCTCGCCGCCGTCGCCAATGCCGATCGCCATCGGCACGAGGCCGAGCATCGTCGGCGATCGACGTCATGAGCACCGGACGGAGACGCGTGCGCCCGCCGACCTCAACCGCCTCGCGCAGCGGCATGCCCGTCGCGGCGGCGCAGCGTGTTGATGTAATCGACCAGCAGGATCGCGTTGCTGACGACGATGCCCGCCAGCATGATCACGCCGATGTAGGCCTGCATGCTGAAGGCGGTGCCGGTCAGCAGGAGCCCTCCCACCACTCCGATCGACGCCGTTGGGATCGAGAACATGATGATGAACGGATCGCGCAGCGACTCGTACTGTGACGCCATCACCGCGTAGACGAGCAGCACGCGCGAGGATCAGCACGATCTTCAGCTGGTTGAACGACTTCGCCTGCTCCTCGACCTCGGAGCCGAAGCCGACGGAGAAGTCCGGCGGCACGCGAATCTGTCCGAGACGGCGCCTGGACGTTCGTCACCGCCTCGCTGAGCGAGACCTCGGGCTCGGCGTTCACGCGAACGCATCCGCTCCATGTTCTTCCGATCGATCTGCACCGGCCCGGTCTCGCGATCCACGGCGAGCAGGTTCGCGCGCCGGCACGACCTGGCCGCTCGGCGTGTTCACGAGCACGTCGCCGATGTCGGCTGGATCTGGCCGGCGATCCTCCTCGCGCAGCCGGACGACGATCGGGTACTCGTTGCCGCGCTGGCGGAACTGCGCGGCCGTCGTTCCGGCGACGTTGGTCTGAATCGTCTGGGCGACACCGTTGACCGTGAGGCCGAGCATCGCGGCCTTCGGACGATCGACGCGGATCGCGAGCTCGGGCCGGCGCGTCGATCCTGGCCGACGCGCACGTCGGCGATGCCCGGGCGTGTCCTGCATCAGCGCGATCGCCTGCTGCTGGATCCGCTTGGCATCGTCGAGGTCGTGGCCGCGGATCTCGAGCGCGAGACGCGCGCGTCCTTGCCGCCGCCGAGAATGAAGTTCAGCTGGAAGTTGCCGCCGCCGGGGTTGGCGCGCGACGATGACGCCGGCGATGCCGGACAGGCGGCGCCGCATATCCTGCGCGATCTCATCGCTCGTGCGCGTGCCGCTGGTCGCGCGGCACGAGCTTGACCTGCATCCGCCGCGGTTGGTGGTTGCCGCCGCCGCCGAATCCGCCGCCGCCGCCGCCGCCGTTGGTGACGATCGCGTCGTCGCCTCGGGCACGGACTGCTTCACCATCTCTTCCAGCCGATAGCATGGCCGCTTCGGTCAGCTCCATCTTCGTGCCCGATGGGAGCTGCGGCGTTGATGTTGACCTGCCCTTCGTCGGTCTGGGGCAGCAGCTCGGTGCCGACGCGCGGATAGAGGACGGCGGCCAGCACGACGAGACCCGGCCGCCGCGCCGATCACCGTCGGCCGGTGCTGCAGCGTCCAGTGAATCGCGCGGCGAGTACCGCATCGTCGACGCCCTCGAGGAACTCCTCGCTGGCGCGGTAGAAGCGGCCGAGCGCGCCTGCGTGCTTCCGCTGCTCGTCCGGCAGTCTGCAGCCATCGCGAGCAGAGCACCGGCACGATCGTCACGGCGACAGAACAGCGACATCGAGAGCGAGAACATCACGACGAACGACAGCTGCGTGAAGAGGATGCTCGAGATGCCCGTGCAGGAAGAGCAGCGGCACGAACACCGCGATGTGCGTCAGCGTCGACGCGAGAATCGCGGACCAGACTTCCTCGCTGCCGTCGATCGCCGCCGTCATCCGGTCCTTGCCCATGTGGAGATGCCGATGCGTGTTCTCGAGCACGACGATCGCGGCGTCGACGATCATGCCGATGCCCGAGCGCCGAGCCCGCCGAACGTCATCGTGTTCAGCGTGAAGCCGCCGAAGTAGAGCAGCGCGAACGTGCCGATGACCGAGATCGGAATCGACGTGCAGACGATGAGCGTCGAGCGGAAGTCGCGGAGGAACGCGAAGATGATCAGCACGACGAGGATGCCGCCGATCAGCGCGTGCTCCTTGACGTTGTTGATCGCGCGCTCGATGAAGACCGCGCTGTCGTCGAGCACGGTCAGCCGCACGCCGGGCACGTCGCGGTTGATGCGCGCGACCTCCGCACGGATGCGCCTGCGCCACCGCGACGGTGTTCTCGCCCGACTGCTTGTTGATCTGCCATCCGGACGCCCGCGTGCCCCTCGCCGAGCTTGCCGCTGGCGTCGCGCGACGTGATGCGCAGGAACTGGCGGCGGTCCTCGGTCGCGTCCTGCACGTCGGCGACGTCGCTTCAGATAGACGGTGCACGTTCTGCCGCGTCAGGACGACGAGGTTGCGGATGTCGTCGATGCTGACGAACTGCCCCTGGCTGCGGACGAGGTACGTCGAGTCGCCCTGGTCGATCTGTCCGAGCGGCAGGTTCTGGTTCTCCGACTTGAGCGCCTGCACGACGCGATCGACCGACAGGTTCAGCGCGGTGATCTTTTCCTTCGAGAGGTCGACGTGAATCTGGCGGCGCAGGCCGCCGTTGATGGTGACCGCCGCGACGCCCGGCGCGCGCTCGAGGCGCGGCGACAGGTCGTTCTCGGCCAGCTCGCGCAGCGTGACGGGGTCGTAGTCGCCTTCGACGCCGATCTGCATGATCGGCAGCGCGTTCGAGTCGGCCTTGAAGATCGTCGGCGGATCCGCTTCTTCCGGCAGGCGGCCGCGCACGCGATCGAGCCGGCTGCGGACGTCGTCGGCCGCGGCGTCGAGGTTCGTGCCCCACGCGAAGTTCAGGCGGACGTTGCTGCCGCCCTCGCGACGACGACGAGTCGACGCGGGTGATGCCGCGCGACCGCGCTGACCGACTGCTCGATCGGCCGCGTGATGAGCTCTTCGATCTCGAGCGGACCGACGTTCGGCGTAATTCGTGTTGACCGTGATCGTCGGCTGCGTGAACTCCGGCATCAGGTCGACCGGCAGCTTCGTCAGCGAGATGGCGCCCAGCAGCACGATGACGCCGCTGAGCATGAACATCGTGACCGGCCGATGAATCGCAAGACGAGGAATGCTCATGAGCTGCTCTCTGAACGAAGCGACCGAAATCCGGCTATCTGCGTCTCTGGACCGTCGCCTGCGGCGCGCCGCCGGGCGCTGTCCGCGTCGACCACCGACGCCGCCGCGGCGCTCCGGCGCCGCGGCACTTCACGGCTCGCGGACCGACCGCGCAGCCGGGTCGCAGCCGCTGACCGCTGGCGCCCTGAGCGCGCGACCCGCTGAACCACGCTCGAACTCCTGAGCCGCCGCGCCGAGCTGCGAGTCTGAGTGCCGAGCCCTCGAGTCCGGATCCCGAGTTCCCGGCTTCGTGGCCCGGCGTCTGGCTGCGCCCGCCGCCGTCCAGCCTCCGCGTCCGCGTCCGCCGCGCCCGGCCGCCTGCCGCGCCAGCCAGCACGATCGGGTCGCCGTTGCGCAGCCCCGCCGCGCCTGTCGTGACGACGCGATCGCCCTCGGCGACGCCGTCGAGGATCTCCGTCCGCTCGTTGCCTTCGATGCCCGACTTTCACCGGGTGGAACGCCGCGACGTTGTTGACGGCGAGGTAGACGCCGCGCGTCCCGTTCGCGTCGACCAGCGCGTTGGTCGGCACGACGAGCGCGTTCGGGATGCGAGTCGGTGATGATGCCGACGCGCGCGTACATCCCGGCTTCAGCCGGTAACTGAGCCGTTTGGAATCTCGACCTCGATCGGGGCGGTGCGCGTCGCCGGATCGAGCACCGGCGACATGCGCGCGATGCGGCCCATGAAGCTCTCGCCCGGGAACGCGTCGACTTCGACGCGCGCCGAATCGCCGACGCCGATCTGCTTCAGGTCCTTCTCGATGATGTTCGCGACCAGCCGCACGTGCGTGATGTCGACGACGTCGACGATCGGCGCGTTGGCGGAGACGAATGCCCCTGGATCGGCCGTGCGGCGCGCCACGAATCCGTTGACCGGCGACGATGATCAGCGTGTTCTGCAGGTTGATGCGCAGCTCGTCGAGGCGGGCCTGCGACTGGTTGTTCTGCGCGCGCGCGAGGTCGAGCGACGCCTGCGCCGACTGATACTTCGCTTCCGGCATCGTCGAGCGTCTGCTGCGGAAGCAGTTGCCGCTGGAAGAGATTCCGCGAGCGCTCGACGTTGGTCTTCGCAAGATCCAGGTCGGCTTCGCGCTGCCGGATGGTGGCCCTCGCCACCTCGAAGGCCGCTTCCGCCTGCTTGACCTGTTCGCGAATCTCCTCGATCCTCGATCCTGGCGATCCGCTGGCCGCGGGTCACCCGGTCGCCAAGCTTGACCGGTAATTTCCTCGAGGCGTCCGGCGGTCTTCGGCACCACCGAAACGGTCTGGTCGCCAACCAGGTTGCCGACGACCGCCAGCTCCCGGTTGACCTCGGCGTGGACCACGGGCGCAAGCTCCACGGTCAGCTGGCCGCGGTCCACCGCGCGCCACCGCGCGCCCGCCTGACGTCCCCTGCGCTCCGCCGCCGCTGCGCCGCCGGTTCCTGCGCACCGGCCGCCTGCGCTGCGCCGTTGTCACGGCTGAACATGCCCGGAGTAGAACGCGACACCCGCGAGCGCGGCCGCAACGATTACCGCAATGATGACGATTCTTCTTCATGCGCTCACGACGAGTGGTCGCTTGCGACCCCGAGAACATACGCTCCCACTCTACGGCCGCCGTCATGATCTAGTTGCCACCGCCGCCGAAGCCGCCGCCACTGCCTGCGGCGCGCGGCGTGTTGGCCCCGTTGGTTGCGGCGTTGATCACGCTGCACGACGGCGCTGCCGGCAGTCGGAACCTCCTGCACACGCGCGAATTCAACCTGGGCGCGCCGATAGTCGAGCAGCACGCACGCAGCTCGAGCGTTCTGGCGCGTCGCGAAGTCGCGCTGTGCCTGGACGACGAAGAAGTTCGTCGAGAGTCCGACGTCGAACCGGCTCTGCTCGGCGTCAAGGCGCCGCTGCGGCAAGCTCGCGCGCCGCCACGGCCGCCTGCAGCCGCTCGCGATTCGAGTCCACCTGAAGCGCGGCGTTGGTGCACCTCGGTGGCAATCTGCAGCTCCATCTGGCGGCTCTGTGCGACCGTCTGCTGCTGCTGAATGCGCGCGCGTGCGAGCGTTCGCGTCCGCCGGGCTGGCGCCAATCGGATAGCTCAGATTCACCGAGGAAATTCCAGGTCGGCGCGGTTCTGATTGGTCAGATTCCGCAGCGCATCCGAGTAGCCGCTGGGGATCGTCTGCGGTAATCGACGCCGCCGAGGCCCTGCCGGACGAATTGCGGCCCACCGACGCCCGCAGTTCCGTAGCTGCCCGTCAGATCGAGCGCCGGCAGCCGCTGGTCGGAGAGGTTCCGCAAGGCCGACGTCGTTGGCCGCGAGCTGCCGTCTGCGACTGCTGGAGATCGGTCCGGTTGTCCGAGCGCGCCGTCGCACCGCCGCCGGCGACGTCGAGGCGTCTCGTTGGTGAATGTCGGGCGATCTATGGGGTTGATGGCGGCGTGTCCAGAACGGATCGTCCGTGCCGTTGACGATCAGCCGCTTGAGCGCGAGCTCCGCGGTCCGCCGCGCCGCGTCAGCCTGCGCCGACGATCTGCCGGCGACGTCGCCTCCTCCGCCTGCGCCTGGACCACGTCGAGCGGGGCCAACGCCCCGACTTCGACCCGGGCGCGATTGTCGTCGACGAGCTTGGTCGCGAGCGCGAGCGAGCGGTCCGCCACGTCCGATGCTTCAATCGCGTACACGAAGTCCCAATACGCGTTCCGGACGTTGGACAGCGTGCGTGACGATCGTGCCGCGCAGCGCGATTTCCGACATCTCCTGGTTCAACTGCGTGACCTGAAGCTGCGACGCGTGCCGTCGATGCGGAACCCGCGCAGGATCGGCTGAATGTAGACCGCGTTCAGGTTCGTGTTGAGCACGGGATTGCGCGTCGCGAACAGGTCGCTCTGCTCTCTGACGGTTGTTGTTGAACGTGAACGCGAAGCTGCCGCCGCCCCACTTGACAGTTCTGCGCCACGCCGGAATTGCCGGTGAACGTCTCGGTCACGAGCATGTCGCGCGCCGGCCGTCTGGCTTCGCGGGAACTGGGACTGGCTGCGCACCCCGGCGTTGGACGTGAAGGTCGGGCGATACGTGGCGTCGAGTGCCGCAATCGAGAAATCGAACGTCTGCGGATTCAGGCGTTCGACGGCGATATCGAGATTGCGCTCGAGCGCGCGCGTCGTCGCGTCGTCCAGCGTGAGGTCGACCATGTGCGCCGGCGCGGCGGTGGCGGCGCCGTCGGGCGCGTCTGGTCCGCGTCGAGGCTGCGGGTCGATGCGCAACCTGCGTGCGGCCTCGCGCGGCGATCTCGTCGAGGCCGCGCGCCGTCGGCACGCAGCTGTCTGCGCGGCCGCGGGACGGACGCTGACGAACACGAGGTCACGCACAGCGCACGAAGGAACGGACAGATGAAAGCCAGGATCTTCATGGATGCTTTCGAAGGAAGAAAGGAAAGTTACCGCTGGTGATCATCCACCCGCGGCGGCGGTATCGCGCGTCTTCTGCTGACAGCATGACGAACTTCACGCGCTGGTCCGGCGTCAGCACCCGGCGCATCCGAAGCAGCATCATCGTCCTGCGACTTGTTGAGCTCGGACCGGGCGGCCTCGACGACGGCGACCTGCGCCATCACCTGGGCGTCGTCGGACGCCTCGACCATCTGGTTGAAATCAGCTTCAGCCTTGTCGAGCGCATCCCTTCTGCAGTCCGGAGCGCCGGCAAGCGTGCGTCTGGAAGATCGGCTTCGATCTTGGTGCTCTGCTCCGGTGCAGCCCGAGCTCGCGCCTGAAGCGTGTCGGATTGCCACCACTTGAAGCCCTGCGCGGACAGCTGGGACGGTCCGAGAGAGAGAACACGCCGGTCAGGATCGCCAGGGCGGCGCACCGCATCGAGATTTGTCAGAAATTTCTGGCGACTGACTTGCCCGACAATACGACGGATGGGCCCGTCGCGTTTACCGTAACTGTCGCTGGCACGCCCCCCTTGCGCGCCAAGCGGCCCCGGGGGCGGCAGTCGAGCCGCGGAGCTGCGCTATATGCCGAAAAACAGGGTTGGACAGCGTGTTCGCCTCGCGCATCGAGGCCGGCATCCGGATCTGCGGGCGACGGCCATTCACACCTGGTTCGCCAGTTCGTCGAGGCGGCGAACCACGGTATCCACCAGGTTGATCGGGCGTCGACGGCGCCGGACGTCAGGCCAATCCACACGCTCTCCCGCGCTCCGGCAGCCATCCGCCGAGATCCGTTCTTCCTTGCCGCCCGACAGGTTTGTGCCGAATTTCAGAGTGTCGATACAAGACAGTCGGGCTGCGGCGACGTGGTATGTCGCGACCGCTCGGATCGCACATCCGCGCGAGATTGCAGGTGTTGCTGCTGTTGTAGCCGCCGATGACGATCATCGAGGTCGAGCGGCTGCTCGTCGAGCAGCGCCGCCACGGCGTCCTGGCGATCCTGCGTGGCGCTGCAGATCGTGTCGAAGGCGCGGAAGCGGACGGCGAGCTCGGTCGTCGCCGTAGCGATCGCGCATCGCGCGCGCGGAACATCTCGCCGATCTCGAGCGATTCCGAGCTGAGCATCGTCGTCTGGTTCGCGCAGCCGATACGCTGCGAGATCGCGATCCGGATCGAAGCCGGGCGAGACCGGCGTGCTCGAAGCGGGCGAGAAACGCGCCGCGATCAGCGCCCGCCGCGGATGTAGTCGCAGACCATCGCTGCCTCGTCGCGGTTCGACGACGACGCAGATACCGTCCGCTTGCCGGCGTGGAGCGCCTGCGACGCGCGGTGGCGCGCGTTTCCTCGTGCCAGTATTTGCCGTGAATCACCGAGGTGAAGCCGTCAGCCGCGTAGCCGCGTTCACGTTCTTCCAGACGTTCAGCACCGGAGCCGCACGTCGTGTCGACGAGCGTGCAGCCACGTCGATCGAGCTCCCGAGCAGCTCGATCGTGACGCCGAATGCCGGCAGGATCACGACGTCGTCCGCGTCAGCGCGTCGATCGACTCTGCCCGGATCGGTGAGAAAGCGGATGTCCTGCGCGCGCAGCTGGTCGTTGACGTGCGGGTTGTGGATGATTTCGCCGGTGAGGAGCACAGGCGATCCGGAAACGCTTGCGCGCCTGGTAGGCGTAGTCGACCGCGCGGTCGACGCCGTAGCAGAACCCGAACTCCGCGCGCGAGGCGGACGGTCAGCCTGCCGGACGCGATCGGAAAGTCATTGTCCTTGATGGACGCGACACAGTTCGCTGTGGTAGCTCTCCGCGAGCGTGTCGGCGACTTCGTGCGTTGAGGTCGAGGCCCTTGCGAAAAATCAGCGGCGGCAAGGAACTGGCGCACTTCCCACGGCAGTGGTGTCAGGTCGTCCGAGCGGGCTGCAGCGCGGCGGGCGGCCGGACCATCGATCGCGCGATTTCAATCTGGCTGAGGAACTCCCTCCCTCCGAGACGGCGGTCGATATTTCGAGGATCGCGCCGGTGCGCAGTTCCGGAGCGTCGGCCGATCAGTGCGACCGCGATCCGCGTGCCGCCCGGCCGTCCAAGCGAGTAATCGTGACCAAACCGGCCAGCGATCACGCTGATCACCGAGGCCCGCGACCGCGGCTGCGGCAATCCATCGTGTCGAGGGACGTGTGCGGGACACCGTCGGTTCATGGGCGTGCCCCGCCGGGAACGCGATCAGCCGGCCGGGTCGTCCGTCGTGCTGGAGTTGCGAGAGGATGCGCGGCCTGCTGACGCGCGAGCCGGTCAGGCGGAAAGGCCGCGTCGGCTGTCGTGCTACCGCCGCTTCAGACACATCGTCGAGCAGCTCGCGCAGGCGTGCACGCCGCGCGTCGCAGCGGGCACACGCGCCCAGGTGCTGCTGCTCGGCGACTGAGTGCCGCGCTCGAGGAGACAGACATTCGATGAGACGGTCGTCCGACAAGTGAAGCTGTGTCATTGCTGTGTGCTCCAGCAGCCGCCGCAGCTTGCGGATGGCGCGGAACAAATGGACTCGAACGGTCGCCTCGCTCGACTCCGAGCGCCTGAGCTGACCCTCGGCCGTCGTCTGCTCCGCCAGGTGGCACAGCGTGAACACCGTGCGCTGGCGATCGGGGAGCGATTCGACGGCCGTCGTAATTTCGTTCGCGCGTTCCCGCGAGACCAGCCGCTGCTCGGGCGTCTGTTCCGGCGTCGCCGGGTCGGTCGGTGCGGTTTCGCTTCGTCGAGGTCATCGGCACCGACCAGCGCAGGCGACGCGAGCGAGACTTCCGGAGGTCCAGGCACGCGTTCACGAGGATGCGCGTGAACCAGACTTCGAACGGAAGGTCTTCGCGGTAGCTGGTGATGTGCGTGAACACTTTCACGAAGGCGTCCTGCACGGCCTCGTCGGCATCGTGTGCGTCGCGCAGGTACTGATAGGCGATTCGCACGGCCCGCCGCTGCTGGCGCGCCACCAGATCCCATGCCGGTCCCGCGCGGCGTCGCGCTCGCCCCGGACGACGAGGGCCTTTGATTTCCGCCGCCAGCTGCGAGTCCTCGACAGGGGCGCAGCCGGTGCGACAGCACCGGACGTTGACAGCCGTGTGAGGAGGCCCGTGCCGAGGAGGCGTTCTTGTCATGAAATACGGTTGCTGGCACGGGAGCGTTTACCGCGGGTCCAACTATACAGGGATTCAGGTCAAATCGGCATCCATTGGCCCTCGGACGGGTTGACTCGGTATCCATCTCACCGCGTGGATTCCCTTTTTCTCTGTAGCGGCCTTTTTTAGCCATCGCCGCCATCCGGCGGCACGTCAGCGCGCGGCCCGGACGCCGCTGCAAATAGGGGAGCCCTTGAGATGAGCACACAGGTTGAGCGGGCGCACGGCCTCGAAGCGCTTGGTATCGTCCGGTCCGGACGCGTCCACTGGAACCTGAGTCCGGCGCTCCTCTACGAGGAGGCGCTCCGCCGCGAACGAAGGGCAGCTCGCCGCCGAAGGTCCGCTCGATCGCCCGGACCGGTCAGCACACCGGGCGGTCGCCGCAGGACAAGTTCACGGTCCGCGAGCCGTCGACCGAGCAGAACGTCCACTGGGGCGCGATCAATCGTCCGATTGAGCGAGTCGCACTTCGACGCGCTGCACCGCGACATGATGACGCTACGTCCAGGACAAGGAGCTCTACGTGCTCGACGCGTGGGGCGGCGCCGATCCCGGCGTACCGCCTGCCGGTCCGCATCGTCACCGAGTTCGCGTGGCACAACCTGTTCGCGCGGAACATGTTCATCCCGGAAGCACGATCCGGCGAAGCGCGCGCGACGCATCGCCCCGGAGTACACGGTGATCGACTGCCCGGGATTCAAGGCGGATCCCGCGCCAGGCACGGGTACGCACCGAGACTGCTCATCTACGTGCACTTCGGCCAGCAAGCTCGTGCTGATCGCGCGGCGACCGACTACGCCGGCGAGATCAAGAAGTCGATCTTCACGATTCTCAACTACACGCTGCCGCTCGCAAGGCGTGCTCTCGATGCACTGCTCGGCGAACGTCGGCACGGACGGCGACTCCGCGCTCTTCTTCGGCCTCTCCGGCACCGGCAAGACGACGCTGTCGAGCGATCCGCAGCGCGCGGCTGATCGGCGACGACGAGCATGGCTGGAGCGACCGCGGCGTCTTCAACTTCGAGGGCGGCTGCTACGCCAAGGTGATCAAGCTGTCGACGGAGGCCGAGCCGCAGATCTGGGCGACGACGCGCCGCTTCGGCACGATCCTCGAGAACGTCGTGCTCGATCCCGACACGCGCGACGATGGATCTCGACGACGCATGACGCTCACCGAGAACACGCGCGGCTCCTATCCGCTCAGCTTCATCGACAACGCGATTCCGTCGGGGCGGGCGGGTCATCCGAAGAACGTCGTCATGCTCACGGCGGACGCGTTCGGCGTGCTGCCGCCGATCGCGCGGCTGACGCCCGAGCGGCGATGTATCACTTCCTCTCGGGCTACACCGCGCAGCGTCGCGGGCACCGAGAACGGCGTGACCGGAGCCGAAGGCGACGTTCAGCACCTGCTTCGGCGCGCCGTTCCTGCCCCTGAACCCGAACGTCTACGCGAAGATGCTCGGCGAGCGGATCGCGAAGCACCAGGCGCGCGTGTGGCTGGTGAACACCGGCTGGACGGGCGGGCCTCACGGCGTCGGGCTCGCGAATGAAGATCGCACACACGCGCGCGATGATCACCGCGGCGCTGGACCGGCCAGCTCGACGGCGTGACGTATCAGAAGCATCCGATCTTCAATCTCGACATGCCGACTGACCTGCCCCGGCGTTCCCGACAGCGTGCCTCGATCGCGCGGACGACGTGGCCGGACAAGACGGCCTACGACGAGCAGGCGAAGAAGCTCGCGGCGATGTTCGTCGAGAACTTCAAGACGTTCGAGAAGGACGTCGATCCCGCCGGTCAAGGCAGCCGGGTCCGATGGTGTAAATCCAATCCAAACCCCGAATCCCAAACCCCAAATCAGAACGTCTGGCAGGCGCTGGGACTTGGGATTTGGAGACTTGGGATTTGGGAGTTCTCCGCATGAAGTTCGAGCCGGTCATCGGCCTCGAGATCCACGCGCAGCTGCAGACCCGCACGAAGATCTTCTGCGGCTGCAGCACCGCGTTCGGCGCGCCGCCGAACTCGCAGGTGTGCCCGGTCTGCCTCGGGCTTGCCCGGCGCGCTGCCGGTTCTCAATCGCGCGGCCGTCGACTACGCAATCAAGGCCGCGCTCGCGCTGCGGTTGCGACATCCAGCCGCTGTCGATCTTCGCGCGGAAGAACTACTTCTATCCCGACCTGCCGAAGGGCTATCAGATTTCGCAGTATGAGCGGCCGCTCGCGCTCGGCGGCGGCGCTCGACATCACCGTGGGCGGCCAGCACGCACGCGCGTCGGCTGACGCGCATCCACATGGAGGAGGATGCCGGGAAGTCGCTGCACGAAGGCTTTCCTGATTCCGATCGTCGCACCTACATCGACTACAACCGCAGCGGCGTGCCGCTCATCGAGATCGTCAGCGAGCCCGACATGCGATCGGCGGCGCAGAGCGGCGGAGTTCTTCGAGCGGCTGCGCGACATCCTCGTGTGGCTCGGCGTCAACGACGGCAACATGGAAGAGGGCAGCCTGCGCTGCGACGCGAACGTGTCGGTGCGGCCGGCGGGCCGACGGCGTTCGGCACGAAGGCCGAGGTCGAAGAACCTCAACTCGTTCCGCTATCTGCAGAAGGCGCTCGAATACGAGATCGAGCGGCAGATCGACGTCGCTCGAGGGCGGCGGGCGCGTCGTGCAGGAAACGCGGCTGTGGGACTGCGACGCGCGGGCGAGACGCTGTCGATGCGCAGCAAGGAAGAAGCGCACGACTACCGCTATTTCCCCGAGCCCGATCTTGCCACCGCTGGTCGTCGACGCAGGCGCGCATCGACGGCGGTGCGCGGGACGATGCCCGAGCTGCCCGGAGCAAGACGGCAGCGCTTCGTCGCCGCCTACGGGCTGCCGGCGTACGACGCGGGGTGCTGACGCAGTCGTCCGCAGCTGGCCGACTATTTCGAGCAGGCCGCATCCGCATCCGAGCAGTGCGAAAGCCGTCAGCAACTGGATCATGGGCGAGCTGTTGCGCACGCTCAAGAGAGCGCGGTGTCGCCATCGAGGAGGTGCCGCTTGCGCCAGCGCGCGCTCGCAGGACTCATCGCGCTCGTGGAGAAAGGGACGATCAGCAGCACCATCGCGAAGGATGTCTTCGCGAAGATGTATCGAGTCGGGCCGATCGGCGGATGAGATCGTCAGCGCCGATGGCCTGGCGCAGAACGGCGACTGAAGGCGCGCTGCTGGCGATCGTGCGGGATGTTCTCGCGACACAACAGCCGACGCCGCGGCACAGCACAGCGCGCGGGCAAGAGCCAGACGTTCGGGTATCTGGTGGGACAGGTGATGAAGGCAGAGCGGCGGGAAAGCCAACCCGAAGCTCGCCAACGAGCTGCTGAAGCGCGAACTGGCGCTCACATGACTGGCGAAACCGGGCGCGGTTTCGCTCGCTCGGTGGAACCAGGCCCGGTCGTCTCGCGCCGCTGTGTGCGTACTCGCCGCGGCGGTCGTGACGACCTGGCCGCTCACGCTCCACCCGCGCTCGCTTCTCGGCGCGCCGTCGGGGCCGGGCGATCCGTGTCCTCAACCTGTGGATCCTCGGCTGGGATATGCAGGCGGTGCTCAGCGATCCCGCCTCGATCCTCACCGGCCGCGTCTTCAACGCCAACATCTTCCATCCCGCGGCTGGAACCCTGGCGTACTCAGATCACCTTCTGCTCCAGAGCGTGCTGATCTCGCCGCTATACGCGATCACGCACGATGTCGTCGCTCTGCTACAACCTGCTGCTGATCACTGTCACTGCGTGGCGAGCGCGCTGGCGATGCATCTGTTCGTGCGCGCACGTGATCTGCGCGGAGAGCGGCGCGTATCTCGCCGGTCTTGCACGCGGGGTTTGGCTCGTACCGCTTTGCGCATCTGATCCATCTGCAGCTCCAGTCGCTGTACTTTTCCTCCGCTCGCCTTCCTCTTTCTCCATCCGCGCTCATCGCGGGCCGACGGCGGCGCGACGTGATTTACCTGGGCGTCGTCGCCGGACTGCAGGCGCTCGTCATCGGTACTGCACGGTGTCATCGGAGGTCTTGCACTCGCGGTGGGCGGCGTCGCGCTTGCCGCCATCGGCGTCGGGCGCTGGCGCGAGCAGCGCTCTGCTGCGCCGTTTTGCTGTCGCCGCGCTGGCGCGATCGGCGCGCTGATCGTCGCGCCGGTCGCGATGAATAATACTGGCGCGTGGGGCAAAGCGAAGGCTTCGGACGCAACCTGTACGAGGCGGGCCGCAACGCCGCGTACGTGTCCAGCTATCTGCAGGTTCCTCCGGGCAACATGGTGTATGGCCGCACTGGATCTTCTTCGCCAGCGCGACAGGGTGACCTCGAGCGAGCCGCCGCGCACCGGCCCCGAACGCGAGGCTCGTTTCCAGGATTCGTGCTGATCGCGCTCGCGATCGCGCGGCGTGTGGCTCGGGTGGCGAAGCGACAGCCGCCACGATCGTATTGACGATGGTTGCGATTGCAATCCTCGGTTTCGTGCTGCTCGCTTCAGGTCCCGACGGCATTCGCCCGCTGTACGCGCGCGTTCCATCGGTTCGTCTTCGGCTTCCACGGCGATTCGCGCCCCGGCGCAGGTTCTCGGTCGTCGTGCTCTTCGCTCTGCTGCACCCTTGCCGCGATCGGCTGGCGCGAGACTCTCCCCCGCGCGCACGGTGTAGGGCCACTGTGGCCAGCAAAGACGAATTAGCCACAAAGGGCACGCAGATCACTATGAATAAAAACACTAGATCATACAGCGGTGTTCTTCGTGGCCAATTCGTCTTTGTGATCTTTATGGCTGCCGTTCTCGAGTGGCTCATGCCCCGATATCGTTAACCGCGCGCGCCGCGCGCTCAGAACTGACGTGGGCCAGTGGCTTGCCGGCGCACCCAGAGCCTGGCGCAGTCGCGATCATCTTCCGCTCGACGCCGATATTGCGAGCACGACCCGGCCGATGGTGCAGTCGCTCGAGTATCGGCGTCCGATCGTCAACGGCTACAGCGGGCAGCGTCCGTCGTTCTACGAGGCCGCTCGTCGACGCCGCTTCAGCACGTTTCCATCGGGGATGCGCTGCTCGCGCTGCGCGACGAGCGGTGTGCGTTTCGTCGTCACGCGCGCCGATCGCACCGTCGCCGGGGACGGACCCTCTCCGGCGGTCGAGCGCGCCCGGTTCAACGACGGGACGATCTACGAGCTGCGGTGGACTTCCGGACATCGACGCGCGGCTGGCCGCAGCGTCGACGCATCGATCCGCCCCCGGCCGGCTCCATTCCGTTTCATGTCGGCGAGATCGCACGCTACCGGGTCGTTGGGGCAGCGCGGGCCTGAACCTGTCGGCCGGTGACATCGCCATCAGCGTCGAGCCGCCTGCCTATCGCCTGGTCGTCACGGCCGCGACGGCTCCGTGGGTGGCGAAGTTCTTCGAGGCCCGGGATGTGTTCGCAACGCAGGCCGGCGCGCGTGATCTGTTGCCTGCAAGTCCACGAGCGCGATCAGCAGGAAGGCTCGCGCCACGTCACCGCGCCTTCGTTTCACGATCACGCCCACGGGCGTGGTGCGAACCGGACGCTCGGTCGCGGATGCGCGGGCTGAAGGCGCGGTGGTCCTGCCGATGTTTCCCCATGCCCGCGATGCGATAGCCGCGTTGTTTTACGCGCGAACCCTGCCCTTGCGCGAAGGCGAGCACTACCGGCTTTCCGGTCAACGAGGCCGGGTCGGAACCTCGTCGTTGAGCTGTCGGTCGATGGCGTGAGACAGCGTTCGGGTCCAGGGCGGGACGTCGAGGCCGTTGCGTACTCCCAGGCTTCAACGACGCAGTCGAGGCGCATGCGAGCAACCGAAGCGCCATTCTGTGGCTGAGCAACGAGCACGCGGCGGATCCGCTTGCCTCTCGAGGTGGACGCCGGCTTCGGTCACGTTCGCGTCGAGCTCGAGAGTTATCGATCGGCCCGTGATATACTCCCGGCATCCAACCTCACAAGTAATGCCTTTGGCCCCGGTGCACAGGCAGCGTGATCGAGACGCACCACCTCTCGAAACTTTACAGTCGCGGCTCTGTACGCGCTGCAGGATCTTGTCGCTCACTCGGTGGAGAAGGGCGAGTTCGTGTTCCTTACCGGGCCGAGCGGCGCCGGCAAGTCGCACGTTCCTGCGTCTCGCTGCTGATGCAGGAGACGCCCGAGCGAAGGCGAGATATTCGTCAACGGCCACAACCTCACCGAAGCCTCCGTCGCAGCGAGATCCAGGAATACCGCCGCGGGATTGGGTTCATCTCTCCAGGACTTCAAGCTGATTCCGACGCGCACCGTGTTTCGAGAACGTCTCGTTCGTGCTCGAAGTGCTCGGCGTGCCATCGCACGCAGCAGCGCGCGGCGCACGTTCAGGTCCTCAAGTGGGTCGGGCCTCCAGCACCGCATGAATGCCTATCCACGCGAGATCTGTCCGGCGGCGAACAGCAGCGGATTGCCATCGCGCGGGCGCTTGTCAACGATCCCGCGCTGGTGCTGGCCGATGAGCCGACCGGCAACCTCGATCCCGATCTCTCGCTCGAGATCATGAACCTGCTGCGCGAGATCAACGCCGGTGGCACGACCGTCGTCATCGCGACCCATGACCGCGAGCTCATTCGTCTCGTCGGCCGGCGCACGGTCACGCTCGACCAGGGGCGCATCGTCGAGGTGCGCATGAGGGCAATCGATTACGCGTTGCGCGAAGCATGGGCGAGCCTCTGGCGAGGCGGCCGGGTCGACGGCGTTTGCCATCATCGCCATCGCGCTCGCCGCGCTCGTGCTCGGGTCGCTCTGTTGCTCACGTGGAACGTGGATCAGCTGCTCACTCAGTGGACCTCTGCGACCGAATTCTCCGTGTTCCTGCGCGACGACGCGACATCGGAACAGCGGGCGCGATCGAGGCCACGGTGGACCAGAGCGGTGTGGCGGATGGACGCGAATATGTATCGAAGGCAGAGGCGCTGACGCGGTTTTCGCCGACAATTCACCGATCTCGCTGCGCTGACCACGCGATCTGGGTGATAACCCGTTTCCGCGTCGCTCGAGGTGCGCGTCCGGCCCGGCGCGGAAGGCAACGGTCGCGCAGATGCGCTCGTGAAGCAGGTGGCGACGCTGCCCTGGCGTGGCGGATGTCCGCTACGACCGCGAATGGCTCGCGCGCGATGGCAAGCGGGCTCAACGCCATTCGCGGCGCCGGTTTCGCGCTCGCGTTCCTGATGGCTGTAGCCGCGCGGCCGTCACCGTGGCTGCCGTGGTCCGGCTTGGCACTGCACGCGCGCCGCGAGGAAATAGACATCATGAAACTGGTGGGTCACCGCTCGCCTTCATCCGCGGGACCGTTCATTGCTGAAGGACTGCTGCAAGGGGGCTTCGGGGCGGTCGTTGCGCCAGCATGTTCTGTGGCTGGGTTTCAAAGCTGTGGGCGCCTGGTGGGGCGGCAGACCTGACGGCCATCCTCGATGGCGCGTCGCTGCAGTTTCTTCCACGTTCGCGAGGCCATCCTGCTCGTGGCCGGGGGATGTTTGTGGGCGCGGCCGGGGGTTTGCCGCATCGCGTCACGCGACGTAATTTGCCGGTGGCCCGGCCCGGAGGTCGGCGTTGACAGCCTCTGAGGGGCCGCTTACACTCAAGGAAATCAGATATATGTCTGCGTCGAGAAGCCGTTTGTCACGCTTCCTGGCCGATTCCCGCCCGCAGTGTGATCCTGTATTCCATTCCGTCTCAGATTTCTACCGAGAAGAGTTCGTCAAGTGCCGGCGCTGCCTCGAACAGCAGCGCGAGTTCTATCTCCGAGGATGCCATCACCGACGTTGAGCGCGGCGCTCACGAAGGTGATGTCGCAGCTCGATCGACTCTGCACCAAGGCTGACGCCGGATCAGGTCGGTCAGCCGGCTTCTCAGACAATTCGACGTTGTCACAGGCCTTTCGGCCTGGTCCGATCCCCGACACACTCACTGACCGCGCCCCGTTCCAGACCTCCGTCGCGACCTCGCGTACTGTCCTGCAGGCGGCGCTCCGATGCCGCCGACGCCAGCCGCCTGATTCATCACGCCCTACGCGATCTGCTCTGCCTCGCCGCCCTGCGGTCTCGCGCTGCGACGGTTGACGTCATCGCCGTCGGCAAGGCGGCGGGCGTGATGCTGAACGCGTTCGCGAGCGCCGCCGGTGTGCCGCTGCGTGCTCAGCATTGGGGATCGGGCCGGTCGCGTCCGGCAGATCTTGCCTGCCGGACGCGGAATGGCATGATCGGGGCCATCCCATCCCGACTGCTGGCAGCGTTAGCTGCGGCCCGGCGCGCCCTTGGCGATGGCAGGCAGCGCGCGGACGGACGATCTGCTCGTTGTGCTGTTATCCGGCGGCGCCTCGGCCCTGATGGCGCTGCCCGTCGAGCCGGTAGTCGCTTGCAGACAAGCAGGAAACCGTGAGGGCGCTGCTGCTGCGGCGGCGCCACGATCGACGAGCTCAACACGGTGCGGAAAGCACCTCTCCGCGCATCAAGGGCGGCCGCCTGGCTGCCGCGACGCAGCGCGTCGATCGTCACGCTCGCGATTTCCGACGTCGTGGGTGACGACCTGTCAGTGATTGGATCGGGGCCGACCGTGCCGGATCCGAGCACGTTCGCCGACGGCGCTGACTGTGCTCGACGCACGCGGCGGCCGCGCAGCGTACTCCGCCGTCCGTTGTCGGCATGGATTGAGCGCGGCGATCGCGGGCGAGGTTCCGGAAACGCCCAAGCCGGATGACCGTCGGCTGACGCGATCCGGAGGCGCGAATCATCGGCGGACGCATGACGGCGGTCGAAGGTGCGGCGCAGGCGGCGATGTCGCGCGGCTACGATGTGCGCGTGCATCGACACGCCGATATGTCGGAGCAGCGTGACGCGGCCGCGTCGTTCGCGGCGACGTCCGCGGCGACGCACTCACGACGTTGACGCCGCCCTGCGTGCGTCATCGGCTGCGGGCGAAACCACTGTTCACGTCAGCGGTGACGGCGGTGGCGGGCGCAACCAGGAATTCGCGCTGGCGCTGCGTGGCGTTCATCGCGGACCTCCGCCCACGCCAAGGCTCCGCGTCGCGCGATGGGTGGAGCCCACCCGCGCCGCACGCAGTCGCAGCAGCATCGGCACCGACGGGATCGACGGGCCTGACAGATGCCGCCGGCGCCATCGTCGATACCACCACCGCTGGACCGCGCGCGCCGCACAGCGGCCTCGACCGCGGCGCTTTCCTCGACAACAACGACAGCTATCACTTCTTTCAGCGCGCTCGACGATCTGCGTTCGCACGGGTCCGACCGGCACCAACGTTGGAGATCTGCAAGTCGCATCTGATTGCGTAAATGCCATCTCTACAGATCGAAATCCTCGAACTCATCAAGGAGCGCCTCCAGCACCCGACGACCGGCGCGCGAGCTGGCGCGCTCCTGCGGCGTGCCCCGCGAGGAGCGTGTCGCGTTCAAGCGGCAGCTCAAGCGCGCTCGTCAGTCGGCTGGCGACCTGGTGCAGATCCGCGGCAACCGGTTCGGCCTGCCCGAGAAGGAGGACCTCGTCGCCGGCCGGCTCCAGCACCAATCCCGCGGGCTTCGGCTTCGTCGTGCCCGACGACAGGCCGAGCCTGGCGAGAGCGCAGGACATCTACATCGCGGCCGCCAACCTCACCGAAGCGATGCACGGCGATCGCGTGCTGGTGCGCATCGAGCGGCAGACCGAGCGCGGGCCCGAAGGACGCATCGTCCGCATCCTCGAGCGCGCGCCACGGCACGATCGTCGGGCGCTTCGAGACTCGATCCGTCCGGCGTCGGGCACGTGGTCGCCCTTCGACCGCCGCGTCGACGACGGACGTCCAGGTCCCGTCGGGCCGAGTCGTCGTCGGCGGAACCTGGCGACATGGTGGTCGTCGAGATCACCCGCTGGCCCACCGCGACCCGCGGCGCCGTCGGCCGCGTCGTCGAGGTGCTCGGGCAACGATCAACGAGCCCGGCGTCGACACCGCAGATCATCATCCGCAAGCACGACATCCCTGATGCCCACTCGGAGGAATCGGTCGAGGAGGCGCGGCGCCTCGGCGACGCGTCGTCAATCCGCGCGACATCACAGGGCCGAACCGACTTTCGCGCCGGTCGACGACGGTCACGATCGACGGCGAGCACGCGCGCGACTTCGACGACGCCATCACGCTCGAGCGGCTGCCGAACGGCAACTACTGGCTCGGCGTGCACATCGCCGACGTGTCGCACTACGTGCAGGAGGGCAGCGCGCTCGACGAGGAAGCGCTACGAGCGCGGCACGTCGGTGCTATTTCACCGAGCGCGCCGTGCACATGTTCCCGTCGGAGCTGGCGACCGGGCTCTGCAGCCTCAACCCGCACGTCGATCGGCTGGTGCAGTCGTGCCTGATGGAGGTCGACCGGCGCGGCCACGTCGTCCGCTACGAGATGCACGACGGCGTCATCAACAGCGACGCGCGGATGACCTACACGGCGGTCAACGCCATCCTGACGGATCGCGATCCGGCAGTGATCGCCGCAGTACGCGGACGCTCGTGCCGCTGTTCGAGACGATGCGCGAGCTGTTCGGAGATCCTCAACGCGCGCCGCCGCCGCCGCGGCTCGATCGACTTCGACCTGCCCGAGACCGGAGGTCATCCTCGTCCGAGTACGGCGAGATCGAAGCGATCATCGCCGCCGAGCGCAACGTCGCGCATCGCCTGATCGAGGAGTTCATGCTCGCTGGCCAACGAGACGGTGGCCGCGCATCTGGTCGGCAGCACGACGTGCCGGCGCTGCATCGCGTGCACGAGGCGCCGGACCTGCAAGAAGGTGGCGGATTTCGAGGCGTTCATCGAGCCGCTCGGCTACAGCCTCGGCGCGCACGGGCGGCACCGTCACGCCGAAGCACTTCCAGCGGCTCGATCGACCGCATGCGCGGCACGCCCGAGGAGCGGCCGATCGCGGCGCTCATGCTGCGGACGATGCAGAAGGCGCGCTACGACGCCGTCGAGCCTCGGACACTTCGGTCTGGCGGCCGAGCACTACACGCACTTCACGTCGCCGATCCGGCGCTATCCGGATCTCGTCGTCCACCGGCATGCTGCGCGAGTCGCGCCGCGGCGCGGTGATCGACGGCAGCGGCGCGAGGAGCTCGACGAGGAGCTGCCGGAGATCGGCGCGCCACACCTCCGAGATGGAGCGGCGCGCCGACGACGCCGAGCGCGAGCTGCTGCAGTGGAAGAAGGTCCGCTTCATGGCGGACAAGGTCGGCGACGAGTTCGAGGGCTACATCACCGGGCGTCGCGCCGTTCGGACTGTTCATCGAGCTGATCGAGCACTACGTCGAAGGGCTGGTCCACGTCTCGAGCATGGCGCGACGACTACTACCGGTTCGTCGAGCAGCAGCACGTGCTCCGCGGCGAGAACACGAAGAAGGTCTACCGGCTCGGCGACAAGGTGCGGGTGCAGGTCGTGCGCGTTGACATGGAGCGCCGGCAGGTCGATCTCGGACTGGTGGACATTCTCGAGGCGGTGCGGCGGGACGAACGCGCCCGCGGGCCGATTCGCAGCAAGACGACAGACCGAAGACCGAGCGCCGGAAGGCGCAGCGTCCGGGTCGACGCGAACGGATCGCCGAAGACGCCGGCGGCGAGGCACCCGCTCGGCGCAAGTAGCTATGACTTCTCGTCTTCCTTGCCGGCTTCCCTGAAGTTCTTGATGCCCTTGCCGATGCCTTTCCCGATCTCAGGCAGACGATTGGCCCCGAAGATCAGGATGATGATCACGAGGATGATGAGCAGCTCAGGAAGGCCAATGCGGCCCATATGTCACCTTTCGATCCCGCTTCCGTCGCACGGCTCAGCAAGGCACGCTGTCGATTGTGGCGGAAAGCGGAATTGTACCACGCTGCTTCCGGCCGGAATGCGTTTTGAACGAGAACTACCCGGAGGTTCATCAAACATGAGACGGCTCATCGTGGCCGCGGCGCTGGCGCTCACGGCTCACAAGCGCGGTGGGCCGTTGGCCCAGCAGGAAGGCCCGCTCGCGCACGTTTTCGTCCCAGGTGCAGCTGGTCGAGGTCTACGCGACCGTCACCGACTGACACGGGCGAGCTCGTGACCGGACTGCGTCGGGGCGACTTCGACGTCTACGAAAACAATCAGATCCAGGACGTCTCGGCATTCGCCGCGGGCGAGTTTCCGCTGACAGTGGCGCTCGGCGTGGACCGGAGCTGGAGCATGGCCGGTAAGCCGCTCGAACTGGCGAAGCAGGCGTCCCGGTCGCATTTTGAATCAGCTCAAGACCGGCGATCGATTCGATGGTCGTCGCCATCAGCAGCACCGCGGACGTCATTGCGCCGTTGTCGACCGATCGTTTCACGCAGTCTCGCGCCATAGCCGGCGCTCGACCCGTGGAGCACGACGGCGCTGCGCGACGCGATCATCGCGTCGCTCGATCGGACCTGAGTCCGAGCCGGGCCGCCAGGCGCTCGTCCTCTTCTCCGACGGCAACGATCGGGCTACAGCCACGCCACCGAGGTGGGAGGTCATTGCCCGCGCGCGCCGCAGTAACGCGCTGATCTATCCGATCGCCGTTTCGGCAAGCAGCGCCCGCCGCGCTTCGCGCGAGCTCGCCGTGATCTACCGGCGGACGCTTCGTTTCTGTTGAAGGACGCAACGGAACTGGAGAAGACGCTGTCCACGATCGCCAGGGAGCTGCGGTATCAAGCGCTCTGCTGGGCTACGCGCCACCGGATCCGATCGAAGAGGGCGTGCACTGAATGGCGGTCGATCCGCGTCGACGTTGAAGAACCACGCGCCCTGGCGCTCACGCTACGCGCCCGGGACGGATACATGACGTGACTGACGCGAAATGCGAAATGCGAAATGCAAGACATGCGAACACTGCGAAGTGGCGACACGACGCCGCGAAGTTCTGATCACTGCAGCACGGCTCGCATGTTGCAGCGTTTGCCTGTGTTGACGAGCGTTTGCATTTTGCATTTTGAATTAGAGTAGTGCTCCCTGATGCCGCATGCTCTTGCGTAATGGCGCTCTTCGAAGATAGCCGCCGCCGCCGCCGATGCGGCGAGAGATCTGCGAAAGCTTGGCATTGCGCGCGAGCGGGTCTCGATCGTTGCGCGAACGCACTGACGATGAAGGCGGCGCTTGCGCAGGCATCCGGGGCATCGCCTGGATCGGAAATCGAGGATTCGGCGACGGCGGCACGCGTCTCGGCGAGCTCGGCGCGCATCTGGTTGCGGCGATTGGTGTATTCATGCCGGGTGTCGGACCGGTTATTGCCGACGGTCCTCTCGCTGCGGCGCGTCGGGCGAAGCCGCGTGGGCATCTCGCGGGCGGTATTGCCCGGGCGTTGGAGCACGCGGGTCTCGACGAACACGAGGCGGCCCGGTGGGAAAAGCGGATCGAGGGAGGCGCGTTTCTTGTCGGGGCGCATGTCGAACGGCCGCGCCGAGTGAACCGGCCCGTGACGTGTTGATTCTTCACGGCGGGTCGCCAATCGCGGTCGAAACTGGAGCGACTGACCGGAAGTCGTTACGTAAATGGATGCGCGATGCAGGCCAAACACATCGGACGCGCATCCTAATGGGGTAAATCGACACAGTTCCGTGACCTTGTTGAGGTACCTCCGTTTTGCAGTTGCGACCCTCGGCACGCTCGGGGACAATGAGCCAGACACACGCCGCCGTAATGTCGACGACCACTTCCGCACGAAGCGCGCCTGAACGCGCTCCAGCCCAGGGACACCTTCTATGTCCATGCCGCCGGACGTCCGGCCGGAAGTCCATTTCCAGTTCGAACAGCAGGAAAAGCGGCTTGGCGGCGCCGCTGGGCGCCCTCTGTCATCAGCCACGGGGCGCTCGTTCTTGTAATTCTCCTCATCATGCCGTCTCGCGCCCCAGGGCTGGCGAGCACGCGATGCTCATCGACCGGCCGCCGCACGAGATCGTCTGGCTCGCCGGAGCCGGGCCGGCGGCGGCGGTGGCGGCGGGGCAATCAACAGAAAGAGCCGCCTAAGAAGGCCGAGCTTCCCGGCAAGGAAAAGTTGACCGTTCCTGTCGAGAAGAAGCCCGACCCTGTCCATGCTCGAGCAGCCGAAGCAGGAAGAGCAGAAGATAAACATCCCCGCGGTCACGATGAGCGCCGCGGACGAAGTGTCTCCCGGTCTGATCGAGTCGAAGGAAGACAACGACGTCCTGCAGGGAACTCGGCAACCAACGGCGGCGCGGGCACCGGCTCGAGCACCGGCATCGGCAATGGCCAAGGCTCCGGGCTTGGCGAAGGGGAGCGGCGCAGGCACCGCGAGGCGAGCTATCGTCCCGGCAACGGTGGACTCGCCACGGTTGCTGCGCAGCGTTCGGCTCCAACTACACGGCCGAAGCTATGCGTGCCAAGGTGCAAGGCATCGTCCGTCTGAGGGCGTGGTGCAATCCGACGGGCACGGTGGGCGATGTTCACGTAACGCGGTCGCTCGACTCCACCTTTGGCCCCGACCAGAAGCCATCAGGCGGCGAAGCAGTTCCGCTTCGGCCGGGAACGCGCTTCGGTGAGCCCGTGGCCGTGCTGGTCAGCTTCGAAATCGTGAATTCCCACACTCCGCTAAATTTCAGCTCCCAGCTCCCAGCTCCCAGCCTTCTGTGCTCCCAACTTCCACCTTCCCAAGACTGGCTTCGGGGCGAGCTGGGAGCTGGGGAGCTGGGCGCCGGGCGCTGGGAATGCCTGCCGGGTTGCACCCGCGCGCGGAACTGAATCAGGCTTCTTCCTCATGAAGACACTCGCATTCTGCAGTTCATTTATTCTGTCGGTCGGGATCGCGTTCTCGCCCAGGCGCCAGCCACGGCTTCGGCGACGATCAACGACGCTATGGGGAAGACTGTCAGTACCGCGACGCTGTGGGAGACGAACAGCGGGTGCTGATCAAGGCCGACCTGACGGGTGCGCCTCCCGGCACCCACGCGATCCACGTGCACACGACAGGAAGTGCGACGCGCCGATGTTCATGACCGCGGGCGGACACTTCGCGCCCGGCATGACGCAAGCACGGGCTGCCTCGCCCCTGGCGGCCCGCATGCCGGCGATCGCCGAACATCTACGTGCCTGCTGACGGCAAGCTGTCGGTCGAACTGCTCGAGCCGAACGTGACGCTGCCGCGGCCCGCGGCGTCGCTGCTCGATGCGGACGGTTCGGCGATCTGTGCTGTACGCGACTGCGGACGATTACATGACCGATCCCGCCGGGAACGCCGGCGCCCGCATCGCGTGCGGAGTAGTCACTAAATAGGGATCAGCGCTTAGGTGGGATTAGAATCCTGATCGAAACGTAGCCGCGCAGCAGGCGAAAGCGCCAGGTCCGAAAGGACCCGGCCTTCACTTTCCAACTTACTGAACTTCTTCCTTCGAACTTCGAACTTGTAGCATGCCGCCCATGCCGCCGCCGTGCGGCATCGGCGGCGCGTCCTTCTTCTCCTCGGGAATCTCGGAGACCAGCGCCTCGGTCGTGAGCAGCAGCGACGCGATCGACGAGGCGTTCTGCAGCGCGCTGCGAACCACCTTGGCCGGGTCGATGACGCCCGCCTTCACCAGATCCTCGTAGACCTCGGTCGCGGCGTTGAAGCCTTCGTCCTGCTTCATCTCCTTGACCTTCGGCCACGACGATCGAGCCTTCGGCGCCCGCGTTGGTCGCGATGTGGCGCATCGGCTCCTCGATGGCGCGCGCGACGATGTTGAGGCCGACCTGCTGATCGCCTGTCGAGCTTCAGACTCCTCGAGCGCCTTGCCGCCGCGCGAAGCAGCGCGACGCCGCCGCCCGGCACGATGCCTTCCTCGACGGCCGCCTTCGTCGCGTGCATCGCGTCCTCGACGCGCGCCTTCTTCTCCTTCATCTCGGTCTCGGTGGCCGCACCGACCTTGATGACGGCGACGCCGCCGACCAGCTTCGCCAGCCGCTCCTGCAGCTTCTCGCGGTCGTAGTCCGACGTGGTGTCCTCGACCTGCGCGCGGAGCTGCTTGACGCGGCCCTCGATCGCCGCCGGTCGTGCCGGCGCCCTCGACGATCGTCGTGTTGTCCTTGTCGATGGTGACCTTCTTCGCCTTGCCGAGGTCGTCGACCTTGATGTTCTCGAGCTTGATGCCGAGGTCTTCGGTGATCGCCTTGCCGCCGGTGAGGATCGCGATGTCCTCGAGCATCGCCTTGCGGCGATCGCCGAAGCCCGGCGCCTTGACGGCCGCCGCCTGCAGCGTGCCGCGCAGCTTGTTGACGACGAGCGTCGCGAGCGCCTCGCCCTCGACGTCCTCCGCGATGATGAGCAGCGGACGGCCCATGCGCGCCACCTGCTCGAGCACCGGCAGCAGATCCTTCATCGAGCTGATCTTCTTCTCGTGGATCAGGATGACGGGGTTCTCGAGCACGACTTCCATCCGCTCGGGATCGGTGACGAAGTACGGCGAGAGGTAGCCGCGGTCGAACTGCATGCCCTCGACGACGTCGAGCGATGGTCTCGAGCGTCTTCGGCTTCTTCGACGGTGATGACGCCGTCCTTGCCGACCTTCTCCATCGCTTCCGCGATGATCTTGCCGATCGTCGCGTCGCTGTTGGCCGAGATCGTGCCGACCTGCGCGACCATGTTGCCCGATGACGGGCCGCGCCATCTTCTTGATCTCGGCGACGATGACCTCGACGGCCTTCTCGATGCCGCGCTTGAGCTCCATCGGGTTGGCGCCGGCGACGACGTTCTTCGCGCCCTCGCGGTAGATGGCCTGCGCGAGCACGGTGGCGGTGGTGGTGCCGTCGCCCGCCGTGTCGGACGTCTTGCTTCGCGACCTCGCGCACCATCTGCGCGCCCATGTTCTCGAGCGGATCCTTGAGGTCGATCTCCTTGGCGACGGTGACGCCGTCCTTGGTGATCGTGGGCGAGCCGAACTTCTTGTCGAGGACGACGTTGCGTCCCTTGGGGCCGAGCGTGACCTTGACCGCGTCGGCGAGCTGGTTGACGCCGCGGAGAATCGCCTGTCGGCGACTGCTCGCCGTAAATAATCTGCTTTGCCATGTGTCTTGACCTCAGTTATTTCGAATCGAGCACCGCGAGCACTTCGTCCTCGCGCATGATGAGGTATTCCTCCCCATCGATCTTGATGTCCTGTCCCGAGCATTCGCCGAAGAGAATCGTCTCGCCTTCCTTGACGTCGAGCGGCACGCGCTCGGCTTCTCGCGCTTGCCGAGGCCGACGGCGATGACCTTGCCCTGCTGCGGCTTTTCCTTGGCGGTGTCGGGGATGATGATTCCGCCGATCTTTCTGTTCGCCTTCATCGATGCGCTGAACGATGATGCGGTCGTGTAGCGGTCTGACTTTCATGTGAGTCGACTCCAACTGTCTGGTAACTGCTGTCTGGTACTGCCGCCGGCCAGGAGGCCCGGGCATAATCCTTGGAATTGATGCCGGCACGCACGGTGAGTTAGCACTCACCGTGGACAACTGCTAAGTGTAGCTGAGCGCGAAAAATGACGTGTCAAGGCGCGCCTGATCGCGATCAGGCAGATCGGCGAAGGCGATACTCGCTCATCTTTGCGGCGCAAGCGTATTGCGGTGAATCCCGAGCAGGTCCGCGGCCTTGCCCAGGTTGCCGTCGGCCTTTAGCCAGCACCTGCGTGATGAACTTCTTTCTCGAACTCGCGCTGCGCTTCGTCGTAGCGGATACCCTTCGTCACCATTTCGTCGACCAGGCGTTCAAGCTGTTCGCGAAGCGGCATCAGCGAACCTTCTTTTCCACGTGAGACGCCGGAAGGCCTCGAGATACTTGTCCCGCGTCCGCATCACCACCTCGTCTGGCAGCGACGGGCACCGGCGGCTGCTTGTTCCATGTGATCTGCTCGAGGTAGTCGCGTGCATTCGCTTGTCGAAGCTTGGCTGCGGGCCGCCAGGCTCGGTACTGGTCCTTCGGCCAGTAGCGTGAGGAGTCGGGCGTCATGACTTCGTCGATGAGCATCACGCGCGCCCGTCGTCGCGTGAGACCTGAACTCGAACTTCGTGTCTGCCAGAATGATGCCGCGCGATTCCGCGTGCGCGCGCCGAACGCGTAGAGCTCCAGCGTCAACCTCGCGCAGCGTCGCGACGAGCTGGTCGCCGACGATGCGGCCCGCCTCGGCCTCGCTGATGTTCACGTCGTGACCGCTGGTCGCCTTCGTGGCGGGCGTGAAGATCGGCGCCGGGCAGCGGATCGGATTCGCGCAGTCCGCGCGGCAGCGAGACGCCGCACACGGTGCCAGTCGCGCGGTAGTCCTTCCAGCCTGAACCGACAGGTAGCCGCGCGCCACGCATTCGATCGGAATCGGATTCGTCTTTCCGCACCAGCATCGAGCGCCCGGCGAGCATCTCCGCATCGTCGCGCAAGTCCGGTCGGATAGTGCGTCACGTCGGTGCGTGATCAGATGGTTCGGCACGATGTGCGCGCGTCTGCTCGAACCAGAACGCGGACAGTTGCGTGAGCACCTTGCCCTTGTCGGGAATGCCCGACCCGAGGACGTAGTCGAACGCGGAGATGCGGTCGGTGGCGATCATCAGCAGCCGATCGTCGAGTTCGTAGATGTCGCGAACCTTGCCCTGGCGATGAGGCGCAAGCTCCGTTCAGGCGTGTGTGGATGACAGGCGCAGCATAGCTGGCATGCTGGAGCGATCCGAGCTGGGAGGGTTGCGGGAAACGCGCATCTTATCGGGATGATGCAGTGCCCGCAGCCGTACGCAACAGTACCGGCGTACGCGCGCGAGGAGCCTGATATATTGTGTAGGTTCCCTGAACCCACGAATGACAATCCGTACAGCGCTGGTGACGCTTCTGGCGATTGCCCTTTCGCGTGGTTCCTCAGTCGCGCGAACTGTCCAGGCCGTCGCGACCGAGATTGCGCACGCACGGATGGACCTGATCGTCTGGTCGGTCATCATCGCGGCCGTGATGCCGGTCGGTGCGCGCGATCCGCTGGCGGTATCTGCTCGACCCGATCGGGCCGACGCGGTTCGGTCCGGTGCTGCGCGCGACGATTCTCGGCTTCGCGGCGCTCGCGCTGCTGCCCGCGCGCGCCGGCGACGTGATTCGCCCGTATCTGGTGGCGCGCACGCGAGGGGCTGAACGCCGCGTCGGTCTTCGCCACGATCGTCATGGAGCGCGCGCTCGACCTCGTCGCGGTGCTGACGCTGCTGGCCGTCGTTCGTCTGGGTCTTCGACGGACGGGCGATTCTGCCGCCGGGCGATGCTCGCGCCGATCCAGGCATCCGCCGCGTGTCGCCGCCGGCGTCGTCGATCGTGCTGATGGTGGTGATGTGGACGCTCGCCACGCATCCCGAGCGCATCGGCCGGCTCGTGGCGCGAAGCGATCGGCTGCTGCCGCACCGGGTGGCGCACACGTCTGGCCGGCTGGCGCGCACCTTCAGCGAGGGCTTCGCGGTGGCGCGCGAGCCGCGCGACCTGGCGATCGCGTTCGTCTGGTCGTTTCCGCTCTGGGTGAGCATCGCGTTTCAGGCGTGGCTCGTGACGCGCGCGTTCGGCATTCATCGATTCCGATGTCCGGCGAGCTTCCTGATCCAGGCCATGCTCGTGATCGGCGTCGGCGGTGCCGACGCCGGGCGCGGTCGGGCAGCTTCCACGAGGCGTATCGGATCGCGGTCGACGACGTTCTTCCATGCGCCGAACAATGCGGCGGTGAGCGCCGCGCTCGTGCTGCACGCGGTGTCGTTCTTCACGAGCGTGGTCCCCGGTGTGGTCATCATGGCGCAGCGACGGCATGAGCGTCGCCGGCCTCGGTCGCCTGGCGGGCGTGGCCCGACAGCGAAACGGCAGGAACCGCATCCATCGATTCGTCGCAGCCATGCGACAGAGTCGATAGGAGGAAACTCGATGAAGTGCCCGTTCTGCGGCCATCTGGGCGATAAGGTCGTCGACTCGCGCGAGAGCAAGGAAGGCGAGGTGATTCGCCGCCGCCGCGAGTGCCTCGACTGCGGACGCCGGTTCACCAGTTACGAGCGGATCGACGAGATCCCGCACATGGTGATCAAGAAGGACGGCACGCGCGAGCGCTTCGAGCGGCAGAAGCTGATTGCGGGCCTGCTGAAGGCGTGCGAGAAGCGGCCGGTCAGCGTGGCCGCGCCTCGAAGGCGTCGCCGACACGATCGAAGCGACGCTGCAGGAGCGGCCCGAGAAGGAAATGAGCACCGAGGAAGTGGGCCGGCTGGTGATGGACGAGCTCAAGCGGCTCGACAAGGTCGGCATACGTCCGCTTCGCGTCGGTCTACCGCCACTTCCGCGACATCGGCGAGATTCATGACCGAGCTGAAGGACCTTCTGAACGCGAAGGACTGAGATGGCGGTCGTGGCGAATGCTGCGCGTCCGTCGCCTGCCGCCGCCACCGCGACAACCCGGATCCGGCCGCGCGGTCAAAGCCGCTCCGGGACAACACCGCGGCTCATTCTCTTCGGCATCCTCGGTTCTGCTCGCGTGTCCTCGCCGCCCTGCTCTGACGCTGGCGCGTCACGCTCGGCGACGCCTCGCGCCCGACTTTCCTGACCGAGTTCGTCCTCTACGCGCTCTCGGCGACCAACCTCACGATTCTCGTCGCGCTCGTCTTCGTCGCTCGCGCGCAACATCGTCAAGCTGGTCGTCGAGCGCGCGGCGCGGCGCTGCCGTTCGCCCGGTTCCGCGCGCTAAGCTCGTCGACGTGCTCCTCGGCATGACCATCATCCCGGCGGTGCTCGTGCTGCTCGTGGGCAGCGAGGTGATCCGCAACAGCGTGGACCGGCTGGTTCAACGCGCCGATGAACGACGCGTTGTCGTCGCGCCAACGCGATTGCCGGCGACTACTACCAGGAGCAGCAGCGGCTGGTGTCGCGCGAGGCGCAGCGGATGGCACGAGCGCTGCGCCTCGCTGGATCTCACGGGCCCGACGTCGACGCGTGCGCTGACGTCGTCGCGGACGACGTACTGTAGGAGCGCGTATCGCTGGCGGAGGTATCGCGTCGAGCACGTCGATGGTTCGACGCGCGTGGCGCCCGGTCGCGGATGTGTCTGGCCGCACGCTGCCGCGCTGACTACTGCGCCACGGCGCTTACGCGGCTGGCGGAGCGCACAGCCGCCGCGTGGCGCCGAGACGCGCGGTCGTGGAGCGGCTTCCAGGGCGGCGGCAACATGATCTCGATCGGCGGTGCCGATCCGGGACGGTCCCCGGCGCTCCTGTCCACGGTGTCGTATCGCGAGCGAGTACCTGGCGAGCGAATTCGCCTCGCGAGCCCGAGCGCATGACGGGCGCATACGAGGACTATCAGCAGCTGCAGGTGCTCAAGCAGCCGCTCGCCGGCGTCTATCTCTCGTTCTTCCTGATGCTCACGCTGATGATTCTGATCGGATCGACGTGGATGGGACTCTACCTCGCCAAGCGGATCACGCGGCCGATTCAGCTGCCCTGGCGACAGCGGCCCGGGAGATCGGCGCCGGCCACCTCGATCATCGCGTGGTGCCCGAAACGCGAGGATGAATTCGGCTCGCTCATCGAGGCGTTCAACAGCATGGCGGGCGAGCTGGCCGCCAACCGCCGGCGCCTCGAGCGATCGGCTGATGCGAGCTCGAACGCAAAGCACCTCGGACGTCGAAGCGACGGAAGCGCATGTCGAAACGATTCTCGATCGCATTGCCACCGGCGTCGTCTCGGTCGATGCGCCGGGCCGCATCCGCACCGCGAATTCCGCCGCCGCGCGGCTGCTTGGCGTCGACGCGTCGGTCGCCGGGCTTCCGGCGAGCGAGGCGTTCGGCAACCGCGACCTGCAGCCGCTGGCTGACGTCATCGACGAAGCGCTGCGAAGCCGCGACGACGTCCGTCCGCGCGATGTGTCGATGACGCGCGGCGGACGCGAGCTGCATCTCGCCATCATGGCCACGCCGCTGCGCCGCGACGATGGCGGCTCCGGACGGCGTCCGTCATCGTGTTCGACGACGTGACGCCGCTGATCCGGGCGCAGAAGGTGGCCGCCTGGCGCGAGGTCGCGCGGCGCCTCGCGCACGAGATCAAGAACCCGCTGACGCCGATCCAGCTGTCCGCCGAACGCATGCGCCGGCATCTCGTCTGCCGCGCCTGAGCCGACGCACGCGCTGGTCGAGGAATGCACGGGGACGATCGTCGCAGGAGGTCGAATCGCTCAAGGCGCTGGTCGACGAGTTCTCGCAGTTCGCGCGCATGCCGGCGCCGCGCACGGTCATCGACGGACCTGCACGAACTGCTGAACGACGTGCTCGAGCCTGTACCAGGGCATCTTCCCGGCGTCGACATCCGGCGGCGCTTCGCGGCGTCGCTGCCGAAGGTGTCCATCGACCCGGAGCAGATCCGCCGCGTGATGATCAACTCTGATCGACAACGCGATCGAGGCGATGGAGCAGCGCGGCACGCATCGAGATCGAGACGCAGCACGATCCGTCCAACAACCTCGTTCGAGTCATCGTGGCCGACGACGGCCCGGGCATTCCCGGCGTCGGAGCGCGACAAGCTGTTCCTGCCGTACTACTGACCAAGCGGCGCGGCAGCGGCCTCGGCCTCGCGATCGTGCGGCCGGATCGTCGCCGAGCATGGCGGCAGCATCGATCTGACCGACAACGCGCCGCGGGCACGTCGCTTCGCGGTGGAACTGCCGTGTTAGATTGACGTCAAATGCCGTATTCGTAAATGCCTCGATCCTCCGTCGACGACGAACCCGGCGTGCGAAGCGCGCTTCGGCGGCGTGCTGCGCGACGAAGGCTACGAGGTGGACGCCGTCGACAGCGGGCGAAGCATGCCTCGAGCGGCTCGGCCGCCAGGCCTACGACGTCGTCGTGCTCGACATCTGGCTGCCCGGCATGGACGGCCTCGCGACGCTGGCGCGCATGCGCGAGCGGCAGATCGAGTCGCAGGTCGTCGATGATCTCCGGGCACGGCAACATCGAGTCGGCGGTGCGCGCGATCAAGATGGGCGCGTTCGACTTCGTCGAGAAGCCGCTGTCGCTCGAGAAGACGGTGCTCGTCGTGCGCAACGCGCTGCGGCAGCGGCAGCTCGAGGCGGAGAACCAGGCGCTGCGCGCGAAGGTCGATGCGCACCACACGATGGTCGGCGAGAGCTACGCGATGGTGCAGCTCCGCGAGCAGGTCGCGATGGCGGCGCCGACCAACGGCCGCGTCCTCATTTACGGCGAGAACGGCACCGGCAAGGAGCTGGTCGCGCGCAACATCCACCAGATGAGCCGCCGCCGACCGGGCCCGTTCATCGAGGTGAACTGCGCCGCGATTCCCGAGGAGCTGATCGAGAGCGAGCTGTTCGGCCACATGCGCGGCGCGTTCACCGGCGCGGTGGCGCGATCGTCGCGGCAAGTTCGAGCTGGCGCACGGCGGCACGATTTTCCTCGACGAGATCGGCGACATGACGCTGAAGACGCAGGCGAAGGTGCTGCGCGTGCTGCAGGAGCAGGTGATGGAGCCGGTCGGCGGATCGACGCGGATTCCGCGTCGACGCGCGCGTGCTCGCCGCCACGAACAAGGATCTTCCCGCCGAGATTCGCGCGCGGGCGGTTCCGCGAGGATCTCTATTTCCGCCTGAACGTCGTGCCCGATCTTCGTGCCGTCGCTGCGCGACCGGCAGGAGGACATTCCGCTGCTGGCGGATCACTTCATGGCGATGCTGGCGCGCGAGTATGGCGCGTCGTCCGAAGATCTTCGAGCCGGACGCGGTGATCGGCGCTGCAGCGCTACCCGTGGCCCGGCAACGTGCGCGAGCTGCGGAACCTGGTCGAGCGGCTGATGATCATGGTGCCCGGCGAGCGCGATTACCGCGCGCGATCTGGCGTTTCTCGATCACGGGATGGTCGGGGCATCGAAGCGTCGACGCCGGTGCCGGCGACGACGGCGCCACTCCATGATGCGCGCGACCGCTTCGAGCGCGATACATCCTTCGCGCGCTGGCGGCGCAGCAAGGCAACATCTCGCGGACCGCCGACGCGCTCGGCATCGAGCGCAGCATCTGGACGGAAGATGCGCGCGTTCGGAATAATGCCTTCGCGCAAGTCTGAAGACGAAGAGACGGTTTAACCACGAAGGTCACGAAGATCTCGAAGGTCGCGAAGCCTCAGGGTTCACGCAATCCGAGTTTCATGCCTGGTTGTGTTTGAAAGCCGTGAGCTGCAGCGTGGTCCTCGGCGGCGTCGATAAGGGCCGCGGCAGGGGCACGAGACCCACGATTTCGCTTTCCAGCACATTGACTCCGTATTTTCCGCCTCGCGCTTCACCGCCTCTGAACACGCGGAGAATCGGCGTCTTCTCGTAGTTCGTGAGGTTCATCGACACCTGCACGATGCCGCGGTCGCGCGAGCGTGACGCCCATCGCCTTGACGTAGCGGAACCCGCCGCTGCTGAAGCGGACGGCCGCGGCGATCTCTTCGCGACGTCGATGCGATCGGTGGACAGGTTGATGTTGTAAGGCGATGAGCGGCATCCGCGCGCCGATGACGGTCGCGCCCGCAGCTCGGATGCGGCGTTGGCGGACCGTAATCCGGGACCCATCCGTCGGTCGCCATCTTGGCGGCCAGCCCTTCGAATTCGCCGCGCCTGATGTCTTCGAGATTCTTCCGCAGGGGATTGATCGATGCCTCTCGCACAGGTAAACCGGCATCGCAAATCGTTCTGCGACGCTTTGCGCGGTGTCCTTCGCCAGCGCCACGCAGTCGTCCATCGTCGCGCCTTCGATTGGCACGAACGGGACGACATCGACAGCGCCCATCCGCGGATGTTCGCCCGTATGCGTTCGCAGATCGATCAGGCCGACCGCGGCGTCAAACAGCGCGAGCACGGCGGCTTTGAGCGGATCGGCATCGCCGGCCATGGTGATGACCGAGCGGTTATGCGACGCATCGGAGGAGAAATCCAGCAGGCGCGCACCGGGCACACGGCGAACGGCCGCCGCGATTGCCGGCAACGATTTCCGGCGCGGCGTCCCTCGCTGATGTTCGGGACGCATTCGATGATCGCCACGGACAATGGTAGCCGCCTTCGCCCGGGGCTTCGTGGTGAGACGATCTGGCTAATTCATTGACGGATCGGGGCTTTTGCCCGATAATCGCTCCGGCGTACTCAAGACATCCTATCGATTGATGACGGAGCCACAGCGCACCGATTCTGCCAAGACGCCAACTTCGGACGACGCCGAGCGCGCGACGCGCATCGAAGAACTTCTCGTCTCCGGTCTTGATCATTACTTCGCAGCCGAATACGAACAGGCAATCAATATCTGGACGCGCGTCGTCTTCCTCGAGCGCGATCACGATCGGGCTCGCGCGCTATCGACCGCGCGCGAACGGCGATTGCCGAACGGCAGCGGGAATCGGAGGAACTGCTGCACCGCGGCCTGATGCCTACAAGACAGGCGACGTCGAGCGCGCACGGGACCCGCTGACGCGCGCCGTCGATCAGGGTGCGCCGAGCGACCAGGCGCTCGTGCTGCTCGAGCGAATGGACCGCCTCGAAGGCACGGGCTTTGACGCGCCGTTCCATCGGAAAACGCTGCCGGCGCCGCGTGTGGCGGAACGCACGATCCCGACAGGCGCTCGGTGGACATGGCAGTGGGCGATTGTCGCGCTCGTGGCGTTGAGCACCGCCGGCGCGATCTTCTTCGGCGCCGCCGCTGCACTGTCATGGCTCGCGGACGTCCCCGCGGCGACGCGGACAGCCGTGCAGACCACCGCCGAGCCGCTGCCAATCGTTCGCACGGCCGACATCCTGCTGGATCGCGCGCGCCAGCTGTATGCGGGTGGACACCTTCACGATGCGTTGCGCCTGCTCGATCGCATCGGCATTGCTGATCCAGTGCGCGGCCGACGCCGACCGCCTGCGTGCCGACATTCAACGTGACCTGCTTGCTGCCGCATCGGCAGGAACGCCCGCGACAACGGATACGGGGACGCACCAGTGAAGTGTCCGAAATGCGACTACCTGGGATTTGAGACCGGCGATCGGTGCAAGAACTGCGGATACGACTTTTCACTGTTGTCCGATCGCCGACTCCGACCCGCCCGACTACGATATTTATCCCGCCGCCGTCGATGACGTGCCGGTCCATGTCATCGACGACATGGGGCGTCACGATCGATGGCTCGACAACCGAGAGGAACCGCTCGGTAGCAGACTGGTTCTCGAGCCGAGTCCGCGCGATGATGTCGACGAGGCGCTCGACAACGCATTGACGAGTTCGCTGACGCCGGAGTCGCCCTTCCAGCCATCCGCTCCTCCGCCGATCGTGCCGTTCATGTCGTCCGGCTCAGCGGCCGCAACCGAATCGGCGCTGCCGCTGTTCACGCCCACGCAGAACGACGATGATGAGCCGCTGATCAAGCTGCCCTCTGCGCCTCGGGCGCCGCTCGCGGTGAGGAGGACACCCGATACGCCCCGACTGCGCGCGGTACCGCCGCGATCGGTCTCGCGACCATCGCCCGCTCCCGCATTGCAGTTTTCCGACGAGGTCGTGGAGCGATCGGCGCCACCGGACAACAACAGCACGCAGCCGATTGAGCGTCTTCGGCCGGGCGTCGTCACGGCGCAAGCAAGCCGCCCGGGCGCGCGGCTGATTGCCGTTCTCATCGATCACCTCATCCTGTTCGGCATCGACGCCGCCGTGGTGTATTTCACCTTGCGCATGGCGGGACTTTCGATGGCGGAGTGGAGCGTGCTGCCCGTCGCGCCGATGGCCACGTTCCTCGGGCTGCTGAAAGTGGCGCATTTCTACGCGTTCACGGCTGTTGGTGGTCAGACGATCGGCAAAATGGCGGTCGGGACCCGCGTGGTGGCCGACAATGGCGCGCCCGTCGATGCGGCGGGCGCGATGCGGCGGACATCTGCCGGCGTCGTGTCGTTTCTGCTCTTCGGTCTCGGTTTTGTCCCGGCGCTGTTCGGCGACCATCGAGCTCTTCACGATCGCCTCGCCGGGACGCGCGTCGTCCGCGTCCGGTCGGTCTAACATCTTCCCCAGGCATGTTCCTGCGTCGTCTCGGCGTCTTCATTGCAACGTGCGCGCATGTTGGCTACGCGCCGGTGGCGCCGGGGACGTTTGGCTCCGCCGTCGGCCTCGTCGTCTACTATCTCGTGCGGCGTCAGGCGTCGACCGCCGTCGAACTCGGCGCGATTGCGGTGATTCTCGTCGTCGGCCTGTGGAGCGCGACCGAAGCCGAACATCATTTCGGTGGAATCGATCCAGGGCCTGTCGTCATCGACGAGGTCATTGGGATGCTCATCACGCTCGCGCTTCATCCGGTCAACGTCGCCGGCGCGATCGTCGGTTTTTTCATCTTCCGGGTGCTGGACGTCGTGAAGCCCTGGCCTGCGCGGCGGCTCGAGCTGCTGCCCGGCGGCTTCGGTGTCGTGCTCGATGACGTCATGGCGGGCGTCTACGGAAATCTTCTGATGTGGGGACTCGTCCGTCTGCTGCCCCGTGGCTGACATGAACGTAGCTGGCAGCGGCAGTCGGCAGTGGGCAGGAAAGGCTTTCTCGCGCCGCAATCATTGCCGTCGGCAGCGAAATGCTCACGCCGGCGAAGGTCGATACCAATTCGCTCTTCATCACCGAGCAGCTCAATCTGCTGGGCATCGAGCTCGCCTTCAAGAGCATCGTCGGCGACGACCGCGGCGAGCTGGAACATGCGGTGCGCGACGCCATCGCGCGCGTCGATCTGCTTGTCTGCTGCGGCGGCCTGGTCCGACCGATGACGACCTGACGCGCCCGGTCGTGGCGGACGTGGTGCAGCGTCCGCTGGTCGAAGACGAAATGATGACGGCGAAGATTCGCGCGCGGTTCCAGGGGCGCGGCCTCGAGATGCCGGAGATCAACCGGCGGCAGGCAATGGTGCCCGCAGGCGCGCGCGTGCTTCCAAACGTCAACGGCACGGCACCCGGCCTCTGGATTGAGCACGGCGATCGTGTCGTGCTGCTGCTGCCCGGGCCTCCGCGCGAGCTGAAGCCGATGATGAGCAGCGTGGCCGAGGGACTTCTTCGCGAGCGCGCCGGCGGGATGTCGCTCGTGCGCCGCGTGATCAAGATCACCGGGCGCAGCGAATCGCATACCGAGGAGATGGTCCAACCGCTGTATGCCGAGTGGTCGCGAGCGGAGGTCCCGATTGCCGCCACGATTCTCGCGTCGCTCGGCCAAATCGAGTTGCACCTGTCGGCGTGTTGCGCAGTGCGTCCCGATGCGGAGGCCGCGCTGGACAGGGCAGTCGAGCAGGTCCGGAACGTCATGGGGCTGCACGTCTATAGCACCGATGGCCGCGGCCTCGAGGAGGTGGTGGGCGCGATACTTGCCGAGCGAAAGCTGACGATTGCCGTCGGCGAGTCGTGCACGGGCGGTTTGATTGCCTCGCGCCTCACCGATGTGCCCGGCAGCTCGCGGTACGTCGAGCGGGTGTCGTCGCCTACAGCAACGCCGCGAAGACGGAGTTACTCGGCGTACCCGACGAGATGCTGAAAGCGCACGGTGCCGTGAGCGAAGTGGTCGCGACGGCGATGGCCGACGGCATCAGGTCGCGTTCCGCGTGTCGACATCGGCATCGGTGTCACCGGGATTGCGGGGCCTGATGGAGGAACCGCCGAGAAGCCGGTCGGGATGGTCTGCATCGCGGCGTCGGCAGCGGCCGGGACGCGCATCCGCACGTTCCGGTTCGTCGGCGGGCGCGAGATGGTCAAGTTCCAGGCCTCGCAGGCGGCGCTCGACATGGTGGCGCCGCTGAGTAGGCTGTCTGCGACAACGCGTAATTACGCGTAGAGAGCTCCTGTAGATCCGCTCGTCGAACAGCGCGCCAGAAAACGGTCCGAACGTGTCGCGGAACTTCTTCGTGTGGTCCGCGATCGCATGCGCATCAAGCGCCTTCTCGTCCTTCCACAGCTCGATGATCGTGAAGTGGTTGTTGCTGATTGGGCTGCACAGTGGCCAGGAAGAGCGCGTTTCCGGCCTCTTGCCGTGACCGAATCGTCAGCTCGGTCAGCGCGGCCGCGGCGGCATCGCGTTGAGGCGGCACGGAGTCGGCGTGAGTCACCACGTAGATCGCGCCTGTTCCGCTTACGGTCGCCGAGGGTGGACCGACAACGCTGAGCAGCCGCTCGTCGATCGGACTGACCCGCGTTGCCTGGAGGACGTCATCCAGCTTCCGTGTTTCTGCCGCGGTCCTGTGCGCCTCGAGCGCCGCATTGTCGCGCCAGCTCTCGTAGACGGCGAAATGGTTGGAGCGGCCGATCTGCTGCAGCACGTCGATGCGGAGCGCGCCCAGGGCTTTCGTCGCAGCCTGACGATATTCCCTTCAGCGCGGACCGCAACGCGGTTGACGCCGGCGGGCGCCACCTCGAGGTAGACGACGCGGCAGGTTGCGGCGGCGTTGGGGTTGGCGGCAGGCGCAGTTTGGCCGAACGCGGGCGCGATCGGCAGCAGCAACGACACGATGGTGAGCACGGAACGCAGCATCAGATCCTACGCGAGGAGTATACATCGCGCAGAGTCCGCCCGTCCTCTTGCAATAGATGCCCCGTCCCCCACGTTACATCGCCCCTCGCGACGAGTACGAGCTGCTCGTCGAAAATTTTAGCAGCGTCGCTCGCGCCGTTTGCGCAAGAAGGCATTGCGCCGTTTCGGCAAACGACGATGATGCGGCAAACTGGATGCCGCGCGATTGTTGTAACGCGGAGCCTGGCGAAGCGGCTGCACCGCGGCGTGAATTGAGCGGGGCTGCAGCACGCGGCGGACGCGGTGCCGACGCCAAGGTCACCTGGATACTCCGCCGACCGGCTTCACCTCACGGTTCGATTCATCGGAGAAGTTGACGATGTCCGAGCGGCGGCGATCCGCGAGGCCCTCGAGGCCCCGCTCGGTATCGCGTCCTTTAGCCTGACGCTGGCTGGAGCCGGCGCGTTTCCGACAGGCGGCGCGCCGCGCGTGCTGTGGGCCGGTGTCGCGACGGGACGAGACGAGCTTTTGCTCGCAGAGCGGGAGATCACCTCGCGCCTCGCCTCGATCGGTATTCCCGCCGACCAACGCGCTTACAGCCCGCATCTCACGCTCGCTCGCGTCCGCGAGCCGGCGGGGCTGCGATCCCCGCGCTTGCTCGACGGTCTCACCGACACGACGCTCGGCACGGTCCGCATCGACGCGATTACACTGTTTCACAGCAAGCTGTCGCCGAAGGGGCCGACCTACACACCCCTTTGCGCATTCCGCTGGGCGGGTCTGAGATCCGTATTGGGCGGGTCTGAAGACCCGCCCCAACAGTTAATGAGTGTCATCGCCATCGCCCTCGGCTATCTGTTCGGATCGATCCCGTTCGCATGGCTGCTGACGCGATCGCGCGGTATCGATCTGCGCGATGTCGGCAGCCGGAACGTCGGTGCGGCAAATGTGTTGCGGTCCGCCGGTGTCGCGCCCGCGGCCGCGGTCATGCTGCTCGACGCCGCCAAGGGAGCGATCGCGGTGGTCGTCGCGCGCCAGATGACCGACGACCTCGTCGTCGTGACTGCGGCAGGTCTTGCGGCGATCGTGCGGTCACATTTATCCGGCATGGCTCGGTTTCCGCGGCGGCAAAGGCGTCGCCGCGGCAGCGGGAGTATTCGCGATGCTCGCGCCCGTCGCGACCGGGATAGCGGCGCTCGTCTTCATCGGGACAACCTTCGTGACGCGATTCATTTCCGCCGGCTCGATGGCCGGCGCCGTCGCGCTGATGGTGGCGTGCGCCGCCGGCAACGTGGCGGCTCCCGTGACGGCCGGCGCCTTCTCGCCGGGGCCATCGTCGTCCATCGGCATCGCGACAACCTGTCCCGCCTCGATCGCGGGCACCGAGCGGCGAATCGGGTTGCGGCTGTGATTGCGGTTCTCGGAGCCGGCGGGTGGGGACGGCGCTTGCCGTCCACCTGGTGCGGACGGGCCACGACGCCTGGCTCTGGGGACGCGACGCCACGCTCATCGCCGAGCTCCGCGCGCGCCGCGCCAACGCCATCTACCTTCCCGACATTACTTTTCCGCCTGCAGTTGAGGGTCACGGCCGATCTCGCGGAGGCGCTTCACGAAGCCGATGTGATTGTCGCGGCCGTGCCGACGCATGGCATGCGCGACGTGCTGCGACGCGCGGCTCCGCTCGCGCGGCCGACAGCCATCGTGGTCAGTGCGGCCAAGGGACTCGAAACAGGACACGCTGTTCCGTCCCTCCGAGATCGTCCAGCAGGAATTCGGCCCGGGCGTTCGCGTCGGTGTGCTGTCGGGACCAAGCTTTGCGTCCGAGATGGCGCGCGAGCTGCCGACGGCCGTCTGCGTCGCGTCGACGGATCCGCACGTGGTGGAAACCGTGCAGTCCGATTTCCGCGCGCCGTACTTTCGGCTGCACGGAACGAGCGATGTCGTCGGCGTCGAAATTGGCGGCGCGCTTGAAGAACGTCATCGCCATTGCCGCCGGTGTCGCTGAAGGACTGGGTCTCGGACACAACGCGCAGGCGGGGCTCATCACGCGCGGTCTTGCCGAGATTGCGCGGCTGGCATGTGCGGCTGGCGCGCAGCGCGACACGCTCTCCGGGTTGACCGGGTCTCGGCGATCTCGTGCTGACGTGCACGGGAGCGCTGAGCCGGAACCGCCACGTCGGTCTCGAGCTGGCGCGCGGGGTCGCTCGCTGCCTGAGTGCTGGCGAGCATGAAGATGGTCGGCCGAAGGCGTGCGAACGACCGACGCCGCGCTGGCGCTCGGCGACGCGCTACGACGTCGAACTCCCGATCGCAGCCCAGGTGGCGGACCTGCTCGCGGGACGCAAGGATGCACGCAGCGCGCGTCGACGATCTGATGGTGCGTCCGCAGGACGAGGCGGAGGCAGGGTAGGGCTGGAAGTGAATTTGGGATTTCTTCGACAAACTTCGCGACAGCCTGGCGCGCACGAAGGAACAGATCGTCGGCCGCTTCGAGCAAATCGTTCAGCAGGCCGATACCGAACGAGCAGCGGAGTCGGCCGGTCGATGTCGACACCATCGAAGCGCTCGAGGAGCTGCTGATTTCAGCTGACGTGGGTCTCGCGGCGACCGGAGCGGATCGTCAACGCCGTCCGCTCACGGGCCCGGCATGGTGAGAGCCTCCGCGATCTGGTGAAGGAAGAGATCCGGCAGTCTTCGACGCCGTCGAGCGGCCTGCGCCGGATGGTCACCATCCCCACGTGACGCTGATTGTCGGCGTCAATGGCACCGGAAAGACGACGACCGTCGGCAAGCTGGCCAACCTGTTGAAGGCGTCCGGGCCAGCAGCCGCTCGTCTGCGCCGCCGACACGTTTCGCGCGGCGGCGGTGGAGCAACTCGAGATCTGGGCCAAGCGCGCCAACGTCGACATCGATTCGCGCGAAGGAAGGCGCCGATCCGGCGGCGCTGTGTCTTCGATGCGATTCAATCGGGGAAGGCGAAGGGGCGGGATCCGATTCTCGTCGACACGGCGGGTCGCCTCCACACGCGCGTGAACCTGATGAACGAGCTGGACAAGATCCGGCGGGTCGCGCGCGCGCGCGACCGAGGGCGCGCCGCACGAAGTGCTGCTCGTCCTCGACGCCACCGTCGGCCAGAACGGTCTCGCGCAGGCGCGCGAGTTCACGAGCGTGGCCGGCGTCACCGGCATCGTCCTCACCAAGCTCGATGGCACCGCGAAGGGCGGCGTCGCCGTCGCGATCGCGCAACGATCTGAAGCTGCCGATCCGCTACGTCGGCGTCGGTGAAGGCATCGACGACTCTGATCCCGTTCTCGGCGCAGGATTACGTCGACGCGCTGTTCCAGGAGAAGTGGTAGTCGAGACAGATGCGCCGGTGGATGCGGCGCGCGCTCGAACAGGCGCGGCGTGACTCGGGCGCACGACACCGAATCCGATCTGTCGGCGCGTGCGTGGTCACCGATGAAGGTGTCGTGGTCGGCGACGGCGCACCACGAGCGTGCCGGCGAGCCGCACGCCGAAGTGCACGCGCTCAACGAAGCAGGCGAGCGGCCCGCGGCGCTACGCTCTACTGCACGCTGGAACCGTGCGTCGCATACCGGCCGCATCGGGCCCCTGCACAGAGCGGATCATCGCCGCTGGAATCGGCCGCGTGGTTGCGGCGATGAGTGATCCGTTTCCGCTCGTGAGCGGGCGCGGCTTCGCCGCCCTGCGTGCGGCATGGCATAACGGTCGACGAAGGAGTCGAGCGTGAAGCCGCGCTCCGGCTCAATCAGCCGTTCCTGACCGCGGTGCGCGACGGCCGCCCGTTCGTGATTCTCAAGGCGGCGGCGAGCACTCGATGGCCGCATCGCCGAACAGACAGGGACCCGAACCTGGTTGACATCAACCGCCGCGAATCGGCGAGTGCAGTACATGCGCGCGCAGGTAGATGCCGTCGCGGTGGGTTCCGAGACCGTACTCGTTGACGATCCGATGCTGACGGTGCGCGACGTGTATCGCGAGCGCCCCCTGACGCGCGTGGTGTTCGACCGCCGGCTGCGAACGCCGCCGAACGCCCGGCTGTTTTCGACCCTGGCGGCAGGACCGGTGATAATACTGACGAGCCGCCAGGCGATCCTGGAGAGAACGTCTCAACGGGCGGCGCTGGAACAGGCTGGCGCCACGATCGTCACGCCGGAACCAGCCGGGATGCGGAACGCCTTGCGAGCCTTATCCGCCTTCGACATCCAAAGCCTGCTGCTCGAAGGCGGTGCGGTTCTCCATGCGTCGGCATGGGACGAAGGCGTCGTGGATTACGTCCAACTGCACGTCGCGCCGACCGCGCTCGGTCCAGCGGGCGTCCGGCTGCTCGGCGGCTGCGACGTGTCGCTGTCGTCGCTGATTGACCCGAAAATCGAATTGCTCGGGCCAGATACACTCATCGAAGGGTATGTTCACCGGCCTCATTGAAGCTGTCGGCACGGTCGCGGAGCTGAAGACCGCAGCCAGCGGATTTCGCATCCGCATCCAGACCTCGCTGGCCGCTGACCTGTCGCCGGGCGACAGCCTGGCGGTCAACGGCGTGTGCCTGACGGTGATTGCCGCGGATGGACGGAGAAGTGCACGCCGACATCGGTCCCGAGACGGCACGGGTCACCACGCTGGGTCAATGCGCGGCGAGCAGCAGGTCAATCTCGAGCGCCCGATGCGCGCCGACGGCCGCGTCGGCGGCCACTTCGTGCAGGGGCATATCGACGGGACGGGCATCGTCGAAGAGATTCGGCCCGACGGCGACTCACACTGGCTGACGATTTCCTTCGATCGCAGCCTGTCGCCCTATCTCGATTCGCAAGGGCTCGATCGCGGTGGACGGCGTGAGCCTGACGGTGGCGGGCTGGGCGGCAACGTGTTCGATGCGATGATCATCCCGTTCACCTGGAGCAACACAGCCTTGTCGTCATTGAAGGTTCGCGAACGCGTGAACATTGAATGCGACATGATTGGAAGCTACGTGGCCAGGGCCATTGAATTGACAGAGGACGGCCGGCTGAAGCCGGCCCCTACGACATGACCAAGAACATCCGCATCGCCAAGGGAGCGCGCAAGCGCACGCCGTTTGCGTCGATCGAAGACGCCGTCGCGGCGATCCGCGATGGCCAGATGATCATTGTCTGCGACGACGAGGATCGCGAGAACGAGGGCGACCTCACGATTGCCGCGGAGACGGTGACGCCCGCCGCGATCAACTTCATGGCGAAATACGGCCGCGGGCAGATTTGCCTGTCGATGACCGGCGCGCGGCTCGACGAGCTCGACATTCCACTCGCCGTCAACGCCGAACACGACCACGTTTGGAACCGCGTTCTGCGTGCCGATCGATCTGAAAGGCGCGGGCACCGGGCATCTCTGCCGCCGATCGCGCTGCCACCGTGCTGGCCGCGATCAAGCCGGAGACCAAGCCATCGGATCTCGCGCGGCCGGGGCACGTCTCGCCGCTGCGCTCGCGCGATGGCGGCGTCATGGTGCGCGCCGGGCAGACGGAAGCGGCCGTCGACCTCGCGCGCATGGCCGGCCTCTATCCGGCCGGCGTCATCTGCGAAATCATGAACGACGACGGCACGATGGCGCGCGTGCCGGAGCTGACGAAGTTCGCGCGCAAGCACGGCCTGCTGATGATCACGATCGCGGATCTGATCCAGCACCGCATGCGCACCGAACGCCTGCGTCACGCGCGCGGCGCACGCGCAGCTGCCGACCGAGCACGGCGACTTCCAGATCTTTGCCTACGACAGCGTCGTTGACGACATGACGCACGTCGCGCTGGTGCGCGGCGACATCAGCGACGGCAAGGACGTGCTCGTCCGCGTGCACTCGAAGTGCCTGACCGGGGACGTGTTTCATTCGGCGCGCTGCGACTGCGGGGCGCAGCTCGAGACGGCGATGGCGCGCATCGCCGAAGAAGGGCGCGGCGTGCTGCTGCTATCTCAATCAGGAGGGGCGCGGCATCGGCCTCTCGAACAAGATCCGCGCGTACGAGCTGCAGGACCAGGGTTCGATACCGTCGAGGCCAACGAGCGCCTCGGATTCAAGCCCGATCAGCGCGACTACGGCATCGGCGCGCAGATCCTCACCGACCTCGGCGTCAAGACGATGCGGCTGCTGACCAACAACCCGCGGAAGTTCGTCGGCCTGCAGGGCTACGGCCTGTCAATGTCGGAAGCCGTTCCGCTCGAGATTCCAGCCTCGGATTCCACGCGCAAATATCTGAAGGCCAAGAAAGACAAGCTCGGACACAAGCTCTCGTCCGTGTAGGCGGGTCCTTTGGACCCGCCAGCTTGTCCATCTCCTTATCTCGCCTAAGATAAGCGTTTGCGTCCGTTGGGCTTAACCCGTTCGTAGGCCGACCTCGGTCGGCCTCACGTCTGGGCTCTGGTCCCGCCGCAGGTTCCCCATGTTCGAGTCGCTCAGCACGCGCATCCAGGATGTTTTCAGCCGCTGCGCGGCGAAGTCCGGCTCACGCCCGAGCATGTCGAAACCGCGCTGCGCGAGATCCGGCTGGCGCTGCTCGAAGCCGACGTCAACTTCAAGGTCGTCAAGGCGTTCATCGATCGCGTCCGCGACCAGGCGATGGACCAGGCGGTCCTGAAGAGCCTGTCACCCGGGCAGCAGGTGATCAAGATCGTCCGAGACGAGATGCTGGCGCTCTTTGGCGATACGGAAGGCGGCCTGCGCAAGGATGCGCCGTCGCCGCGCGTGGTTCTGCTGCTCGGCCTGCAGGGTTCAGGCAAGACGACGACGTCGGGCAAGCTCGGGAAATGGCTGGCGCGGCAGGGGAAGCACCCGCTGATGGTTTCGACCGACGTCAGGCGGCCCGCGGCGATTCAGCAGCTCTCGATCGTCGGCGAGCAAGCGGACGTCAAGGTCTACGAGCCGGAGACGATGGATCCGGTCGCGCGCGCGAGCGGGGCGCTCGCGGAAGCGAAGGCCAAAGGTTTTGATACGGTGATCGTCGATACCGCGGGGCGCCTGCACATCGACGAGGACCTGATGGACGAGCTGCAGGCGATTAAGAGTCGCCGTGCAGCCATCGGACCTGCTCTACGTCGCGGATGCGATGACGGGGCAGGACGCCATCAAGAGCGCCGGCGAGTTCAACCGGCGCGTCGGCGTGCACCGGCGTCGTGCTGACCAAGCTCGATGGCGACGCGCGCGGCGGCGCGGCGCTCTCGGTCGTGTCGGTCGTCGGCGTGCCGATCGCATTTGTCGGCAGCGGTGAGCAGCTCACGGATCTCGAGCTGTTTCATCCCGACCGGATCGTCTCGCGGATGCTCGGTATGGGCGACGTGCTGTCGCTCATCGAGAAGGCCGAGCAGGCGATCGACCAGGACGAGGCGGCGGATCTCGAAGAGAAGCTGCGGAAGAACGACTTTACGCTCGACGACTTCCGCAAGCAGCTCAAGACGATTCGAAGGATGGGGCCGCTCGAAAGCATCCTCGGGATGATCCCGGGGCTCGGCGACCTGAAGCAGCTCGCGGACAACAAGCCCGACGAGAAGCAGATGGGCCGCGTCGAGGCGATCATCGGCTCGATGACGCCGGAAGAGCGGCGCAACGATCGGATCATCAACGGCAGCCGCCGCAAGCGCATTGCGAAGGGAAGCGGCACGACGGTCGAAGAGGTGAACCGGCTGTTGAAGCAGTTCACCGAGATGCGCAAGGTGCTGGCGATGATGAGCCAGGGCGGCATGCCGGGAATGAAGGGGATGGCCGAAGCTGCCGCAGATGCCGAAGGGGATCGCGGCGCCTGGCGGCAAGAAGCGGAAAAAGGGCGGGCCCTGGGGCTGATCAAGACTAAGGTAGCCGGGTCCGAAGGACCCGGCCTACTACACGGTAGGTCGGGCAGGTCCTTTCGAGCCCGCCGCATGGAGAACAAATGCTATCGATTCGTTTACGGCGGATGGGTTCCTCGAAGAAACCTTGTTTCCGCGTCATGGTCATGGAAGCGCGTTCGGCGCGTGACAGCAGCTTCGTCGAGAACGTGGGCACGCATAATCCACGGTCGAAGCCGGCGCGGGTCGACTTGAACAAGGCGCGCATCGAGCACTGGCTGAAGCTTGGCGCGAAGCCGTCTGATTCGGTGCGGACGCTGCTCAGCAAGCATCTGACGCGCGATCTGTCGGCGGCGCCGGCTGTCGAAGCGCCCGCGGCGCAGTAATGGCGCCGCCGGAAGGGTCCGGCCACGCCGGTGACCCGATCAGGTCGGTGGTTGAAGTGATCGCGCGCGCGCTTCGTCGATCATCCCGATGCCGTACGCGTGACCGAGAACGAGCGGCGAGGCATGACGGTCTACTCGCTGACGACGGCGCCGGGCGACATGGGAAAGATCATCGGGCGGCAGGGCGTACCGCTGCCGCGTTCAGAACGCTGGTTGCGCTGACCGCCGAGAAGCACGGCAAGCGCGCGCAGTTGGATATTCGGGACTGATGGCCGGGACTGGGGATTCGGAATTCGGGATTCGAGACGCCGAAACGAACGGCAGCAACGAATCCCGAATCCCCAATCCTGAATCCCGGCAGGATTGGGAAGAGATGGCGCTCGTGGGGCGCATCGCCCGTCCCCATGGTCTGCGCGGGCAGGTCGCCATCAATCCCGAGACCGACTTCATCGAAGAACGATTCGCGGAGGGCGCCACGGTGTGGACGCGCTCACCGGCGGGCGACGAGCGGCTGACAATCGCCTCGATGCGCGTGCAGAACGGCCGGCCGATCGTGGCCTTTAGCGGTTTCGCGCGGGTCGAAGACGTGGAGCGGCTCCTGGGACTCGAGCTGAGGGTTCCCGAAGGGCGCTTCAACCCTTGCAGCCGGGCACCTGGGTACGAGCATCAGCTCGTTGGCTGCGCGGTGGAGACCACGGCGAGGTGACGTCGTTGGCGAGGTGGCGAAAGTCGAAGGCGGCGCCGGAGCGAGCCGGCTGGTGATGAACGGTCCGCGTGGTGAGATCCTGATTCCGCTCGCCGTCGACATCTGCGTGGAGATCGACGTCGCAAACAAGAAGATCCGGATCAATCCGCCCGGGGGATTACTGGAATTGAATGAAGTTCGACATCGTCACCATCTTTCCGCGGATGATCGAGGCCGCGCTCGCGGAAGGAGTCGTTAGCCGGGGCATTGCGAGCGGCGCGCTGGACGTGAGATGTCATCGACCTTCGCGACCATACGACCGACCGCCACCGCAGCGTTGACGACATGCCGTACGGCGGCGGGCCGGGCATGGTGATGAAGCCCGAGCCGCTGGTGCGGGCGGTCGAGGAGATTCGAAACCGCCGCGGGACGCCGGATGCGGTGATCCTGCTGTCGCCGCAGGGCACGCGGTTCACCCAGGCCGAGGCCGTCCGGCTGAGCGGCTCTCGCATCTCGTGCTGCTCTGCGGCCGATACGAGGGGATGGACGAGCGGGTGCCGGAGCTGGTCGGTGCTGAGGAGATCTCGCTCGGCGATTTCGTGGTGAGCGGCGGTGAATTGCCCGCCATGATCATCGTCGACTCGGTCAGCCGGCTGGTACCGGGCGTGGTCGGCGATGAGCTGTCGGTAGCCGAGGATTCGTTTGCGCGCGGCCTGCTGGACTACCCGCATTACACGCGGCCGGCCGGAGTTCGCGGGGCTGAAGGTGCCGGACGTGCTGCTGTCGGGGCACCACGCCGACGTGCGGCGGTGGCGCAGGAAGACGGCGCTGGCGCGGACGCTGGATCGGCGGCCGGATTTGATCGAGCGCGCGGCGCTCGATGACGAAGATCGGGCGCTGCTCGCCGAGACTATTAAGGAACGCGGACCCAAGGGTCCGCGCCGCATATCGTAGAGGCCGACCTTCAGGTCGGCCTGGTTAAGTCGAGAGGCCGACCTTCAGGTCGGCCTGGTTGAGGATGCGATGAGCGCGATAGAGCTGGTCGAGAAGTCGCAGATGATCGGATCGGCCCCGGATGAAGTCTGGCGACACCGTGCGCGTGCACGTGAAGGTGCGCGAGGGCGACAAGGAGCGCATCCAGGTGTTCGAGGGCATCGTGATCGGCATGCACCGCGGCGGCGCCGCGCGCCTCGTTCACGGTGCGCAAGGTCTCGTTCGGCCAGGGCGTCGAGCGCATCTTCCCGCTGCACTCGCCGATCGATCGCGAAGGTCGACGTCGTGCGGTCGGCGCGCGTCCGGCGCGCGAAGCTGCACTTCCTCCGCGACCTGAAGGGCAAGGCCGCGCGAATGAAGGAGATCGACGACGAAGAAGCAGTAACGTGGTGAGAGTGCGAGCGATGCGGACCCTCGAGAACGCCTTGCGGCGTTACGGGTTCCATCGCATCGCCGGCGTCGACGAGAGTCGGCCGGCGGGTGCCTGGCGGGTCCGGTCGTCGCCGCGGCCGTGGTCCTCGACCCCGGGCGGCGACATCCCCGGCATTCATGATTCAAAGATGGTGACGGCGCTCGAGCGCGAACGCCTCTACGGCGTGATCACCCGCAAGGCGCTCGCCTGGTCGGTCGCATCGGCGCAGCCCGCCGAGATCGACGACATCAACATCCATCGGGCTTCGCTCGAGGCGATGCGGCGCGCCGTCAGCGACGCTGCGCACCCTGCCGGACCTCGTGCTGGTCGACGCGTTCCGCATTCCGGAGCTGCTCATGGCGCGCAGCGCGGCGTCCTGCACGGCGATCAGGCGCTGCACCGCGCATTGCGGCGGCGTCGATCGTGGCCAAGGTGACACGGGATCGCGAGATGCTCGTCCATCATGCCGAGGATCCGCGCTACGGCTACGACCGGCACAAGGGCTACGCGACCGCCGATCACCTCGCCGCGGTCGGCGCAGCACAGGTATTCGACGCTGCATCGGCGCTCCTTCAGGCCGCCATCCCTGTTTGATACGATCGCAGATGAATAGATGAATTTACGAATTCTACGAATTTACGAATTGTCGGATTGAATTGAGCAATTGAATTCGTAAGATTCTTCAGATTCGTAAATTCGCCAATACCAGTCCTCATTTCTGTGGCAATTGATCGAGACGCGGCACTGAAACAGGCGGAGAAGCTGCTCCGCCAGGGAAGCCTCGATGGAGCGATCGAGCAATCCGTGCGTCTTGTGGAAGACCAGCCGCAGGACTGGAACTCGATCAACGCGCTCGGCGACCTGCGCTCCGGGCGGGCAAGAACGACAACGCGGTCGAGCAGTTCATTCGAATCGCCGATCACCAGTTCGCCGAAGGCTTTCGCAAAGTCGGCGGCACTCTACAAGAAAGCCCTCAAGATCAACCGGATCACGAGCACATCCTGATGCAGCTCGCCGAGATCGGCGAGCGCCAGGGAAGTTCGTCGACACGAAGCAGTACCTGCGGCAGATCGCCAAGCAGCGCCAGGCGCGTGGCGAGCCGCGCGCGGCGGCCGAGTGCATCCTGCGTCTGGGATCGCTGCCCGAATCGGACCTGGAATCGAAGATCGCCGGCGCGCGTGCCGCGCAGCAGATTGGCGATGGGTTCCGCGCCGTCGAGCTGCTGAAGGAGAGCCGCGCGCGCTTCTCGAAAGGACAAGAAGCGCAACGAGGCGCTTCAGATCCTGGCCGAGGCCGCCGAAATCGATCCGTTCGATGCGGAGCTGCGCGTGCGGCTCGCGCGCGAGTTCCTCGCCGCCGGACAGCCAAAACAGGCGCGCGCGTACCTCAGCTTCGAGACCGCCGGCGATGACACCGAGCTGCTGCTGGCGCTGGCGACCCTCGAATTCGCCGATGGCAGGGAAGACGATGCGCGGACGGCGATGAGCCGGGTACACTGGCGCTCTCGCCGGATCGCGAAGCCTGACATCGTGAAGCTCGCGGACGAGCTCATGACGAGGGACGGGTCGAGTCGGCGTTTGCCTGCGTCGACGCGATCACCGACGCGGTGCTCCTCCACGGCGACGTGCCGCGCGCCGCGAGCGCGTCACTCCGCAAGTTCATCGAGCAGACGCCGCATATTCCGGCACTCGCGAAGCTGGTCGGAATCTCGGTTGACGCGGACATGGCGGACGTCCTGCGGGAGACGCAGGCGCAGCTGGTTGATGCGTACCTCGAGGCGTCGCGTGGAGAAGAAGCGCACGTCATCGCCGAGGATCTGCTGCGCGCGGATCCCGCCAGCGATGCGCACGCCGATCGATTGCGGCGGGCGCTCGTGCCGCTCGGGCACCTGACCCGGACAAAGCGGTTGCACGGTCCGCTCCGCAGAGGTCGAGCAGGCTTCGGCGAAGGATGCGCTTCGATGGAGGACCTCGACGTCGGCGCCGCGATACCCGAGGTCGACGACAGCGACACCCTGCCGGAGGTCGACGTCTTCGTCTACCCCGAGAATGAAACGCCGAGCGTTCGCGATCTTCCGCCGGCGGATATTCCGATTGACGTTCCGGCCATCCAGACGACGATCCCCGATCCGCCAATCACGGGCGACGAGGATGATACGGTCATGCTGGAGATGGCGGAGATCGATTTGAGCACGGCGCTGTTGGGGCTATCCTCTTCCGCGCCGATGCTGCCTCCGCTCGCGTCCGTGCCATCGCCGCCGCCGGTGGCGCCCTCCGCCCCAGGTGCGCCGCCCGCCAATACGCCGTTGGCGGACAAGCCGGCGGCGGGTCATGCGGAGCGGGACATCGAGGACGTCTTCGCGCAGATGCGCGCGAAGTCCGCCCGCGAGCAGCAAGCCTCCGCCGCGCTCGGCGAATACGAGCACGCGTTGCAGTACATCGAGCAGGGACTCGTGAAGGGAAGCGATTACGGCGCTCGAAGCGGCAGCGCGTGTTGCCGATGCTGCGCTTCAAGGCTGCGGCGCGCCTCGGCCGGATGCTGATCGATCGCGGAGACTTGAACGAAGGAATCGAGTGGCTCGAGCGTGCAGCCGGAAGCGCCGGCTCCAACGCCCGAGGAAGGCTACGATCTCCTCTACGAGCTTTGCGGGCGCGCTCGAGGCGCAGGGCGAGTCGGCGCGCGGCGCTGGCGATCCTGATGGAGCTTGACGCCGAATCGGACGGCTACCGCGACGTGCGCACACGCATCACCTACTCTCGCGCCAGCGAGACGGAGAGCCCCCGCTCGTGAAACGGCTGCTCATCGTCGCCTTCTTCTTCGAGATTGGATTCGCACTGCTCGTCGTCCCGTGGTCGGCGTTCTGGGATCGCAACTACTTCGCCGAGGCCGGTGCCCGTCATTCACACTGTCATCACGAACAACTTCGTGCGCGGCGCGCGTGTCCGGGCTCGGGCCTGATCAATCCTCGCTTCCGGACTCGGCGAGCTCATTGCCATTTTTCTCGCGCGCAACACCGGATACCGACGCCAGCTCCGCTGCAAGGATTCCGGGGTTGACGCCTGTTCGTGTGCCTGATCACCGATCGACGGCGATTGGGATCATCCTGGCAGACGGCGCTCGTCGCGCGCGTGCGTGCCGCGGCGCGCGCCGGCGTGCACCTCGTGCAGGTCCGCGAGCGCGATCTCGAGGGCGGCGCGCTGGCGCGCCTCGTGTCCTGCGTGTGTCGAAGCTGTCCGCGGCACCCGGACGCGCATCCTGGTCAACGATCGTCTCGACGTCGCGCTCGCGGCCGGTGCCCACGGCGTGCATCTCCGCGGAGATTCGTTCGCGGCACGCCGCGTCCGCGCGTGCGTTCCAGCGCCGTTTCTCATCGGCCGCTCGGTCCATAGCGTTCCCGATGCCGTTGCGACAACCGCAGGCGGGAGGGGATCGATTACCTCATCTTCGGCACCGTCTTCGAGACACGTCGAAGCCGCGGCGGCGGTGCCGCCGGGCTCGCCGCCCTGGCTGCGGTCACTGCCGCGACGCCTATTCCTGTGCTCGCCATTGGCGGAATGACGGTAGAGAGGGCCGGGACGTCGGTTGCCGCAGGAGCAGCAGGCATTGCCGCCATCAGCATGTTTGACACGCTCGGAGGCGTTCCCTAACATGGCCGAACCGAATGGCAGCCATTAGAGGCGTCCGAGGACGATTTCGGCTCGCGGATGAGGCATGCGCGCGAACAGCGGGGTGTCTCGCTGCGCCAGATTGCCGACGCGACGAAGATCTCGGTCAGCCAGCTCGAGGCGCTCGAGCGGAACGACATCGCCGCGGCTGCCCGGCGGCATCTTCTCGCGTGCCTTCGTGCGCTCGTACGCGGTCGAGGTCGGCGCCGATCCGGAACAGACCGTCCGCGACTTCCTGTCGCAGTTCCCGCACGACTCCGTGACCGCAGGCAGTCCTCACGTGATCGTCGATGATGG
>ERZ1370068.10254-contig-8969_pt1 | contig 54599 bp, 84 predicted proteins | sample MGYA00561227_ERZ1370068 | MGnify/ENA primary metagenome ERZ1370068 (study PRJEB38410, sample SAMEA6850437) | metagenome | study: Metagenomic assessment of the ecological functions of the soil: analysis of the soil microbiota associated with the... | reverse complement strand
TTCCACTTCGTTCAATTACGTATTGCTGCGCCCACACGATCAAGTCATTTGGCTGGAGCCCCGCCTTTATCGGCGACCGAGCCGCGCATCAGAAGCCGATTCCCGGCAGGATGCGCGGCCCGATCTGGACTTCGCGCAAAGCCAGGCGCCGCCAACTGGACGTGATCGGCTGGTCAACCGGAATTGATCGTAGGGATCTCGCCCTCGCGGTCGATTCACAAGCGATGCGATAGCCCTCACTGCGGATGACCCGCCATTTCTGACTCCGTCAGTTCCTCCCATAAAGCGGTGGACCGGCTGCCCCCGTCCACCCGCGAGGGATCCGATCTCCGACGCGCAAGCCAGCGGTTTCCGCAGGAGACGCCCGGCTTCACATGAGCCGACGACAGTCAGAGTCCGACTCGCTTTCGGGTTTCCCCGACAAACCAGACGATGACCGCCATCAACAGCAAGCTAAGGCTGAGAAGGCGCGGGCCACTGCGGCGACGATAATCTTGTCCAACGGTCAGCCGCGGGGAGTTGGCTGCGATCAGGTCCTCGACCCTTCCCTCCAGGCTTCCATCGGGGCAGCTGGGAATCGCCACATAGCCTCCAGCCGGGATGGAACCAAGCCGGTATTCTGACATCGTTACAGTCCTCCTGCTCGAATCCAGTTTGCCAAACCAGATCGCGCGAATTTTTCGACGATTAAGCCACGCCATCTCGCCGCGAAAGTGACCCAGTTCGTGGACCAGGATCAAGAGTGAAAGGAGGATAACCTCCAGGCAGATGAAGAAACCTCAGGGAAACGGCAACCATAACCGGGCAGAGCACTAGCCTCGCTGCAAAGTTCTGAAAATCAAACGGCTCCCCCGGGGTCAGGCCTACCCGCTTTCAGGTCGGACGATTCTTCTTCCAGCAATCCCAGTTTCGCCCAACAGCTCCTCGCTCTTGGTGGGAGGCTTTTCGCCGCAATCCCGCTTATTGCTGGCTTTGACCAGGAAGGCGAAAACGCAGGAGTGCGACAATGAAGGGTGGATAGTAATCGTGATAAAGGAGCCGTAGGCGATGACCGCCGTGGCTGATCGAGCCTGCTCCAATGACGTTTTTATCGAACGGTGAAATTGCCATCCAGCGGGACAAAGTAGTCGCCAGGGAATTGAGGCCTCCCCCAGCCCCCACTTCCACACAGCCTTGCCGATCACAGGCATGATCACGTCATCAGTCAACGATTTGACGATGTTACTGAACGAAGCGCCGATGATCACGCCAACCGCCAGATCAGCATTGCCCGCGCGATGAATTCACGAAATTCCTTGATAATACTCATGGTCGTTTTCAGGTTTTCGCGGAAACTAACGACGCGGAACAGCACGATAGCCACTCAAAAAAATCAAATCGGCTCGGTCGACCGGCAGCGGGAGATCGCGCCGGGCTCGCTCTTATTGTTGCCACCTTGAGTACATTCCAGCCCTCGACATTCATCCGGGCGCGATTGTAAAAATGTGAACGGGAACAAACCACCGCCGCCCGCCACCGTACGTGGAGACAAATGGCGGCCATCCTTGATCATTGCGCCGGCAACCATACTCCCTTTGCAACCGCCTTTGCGGCTTATCGACTTCACGGCGGAAATCGGCAGCCAGTTCCGGGAGCAACGCCTCAATTCCGACAAACCGGCAGGCAGCTTGCGGACCAGTTCTCATGCTGAGGCCTTGACGTCGGAACCAGGGTGTTTGGGGCGGGACTGGCGCTGGCTGGCGCCGGCCTGTCGGGGCTAGGCAGGAGGCCTACCGGTTCAATGGGGCTAAGCCAGGATCGACGGCGGAGTCAGCTGGGCGTTGAAAGAAAGTTCGGTCTTGGGTGGAGCGCGCCGCGACTTTCCGGTTCCCGACCTCTTTCCTTTTCGGGGATCGGGGCAAGACGAGAGGGCTCGGGTTCGGCCTTGTTCCGTCCACGCCAACAACTAAATCTGGCAAATGTGTTGGAAAGGGCGGCCTGGCCATCCGCTATACGCCCAGCTGGTTTTCGCCGAGGCGCGCTCTTTGATTCCGCCGCCCGGGAAGCCGGAATTTCAGGGTGGTTCGATCTGCTTTCCCTTCAACCCGTTTTGTTCATGAACTACGCCACCTTCCGCTACGGCGACGTCGTCTCCCACGCGACGCCGCCTCGCCCAGACATCGCGGCGATCACGATCGTCAGAGCCTGCAACGTGTTCGGCTCAGGAGCGGAGGCTATCGCTTCGACGCCACTACGCGGAAAACGTTCAGCAGCCGGAGTCGATCAGAGCCTGACCACCATGTTCTGAAACTGCGGGCGATGCGCTTCGAAATCACGCAACAGGGGGCCCTCGAGTATGCAAATCACATTGCAGAGCTCGGTCTGCGCGTCAAATTTGGGCGGCGTCTCGCGGGGCTCGCGCCGGCGCCGGTTCTGCGTGACGCGTGGTTTGCATCGCGGTGATAACCCCTGGGCCATGAGCTGAGGCCTTTATTTGGGGTGGACCTGCGTATCTGGTGAAGGACCAGATAAACGCCCAAATCAGGAAGCTTCCTCATTATCTAGATTTGCAACAACCTGGCGGAAAGAATGCCGGGCTCTCTGCAGTGGGAAATCGTTCAACGGACTCGCCAATTTCCTGCCGATGGTCACCGTGATCCCAGTGGGAGCACCGTGCGGTTTTCCCAACGGGACAACGTCAGCACCATATCTGTTTCCTTAGCTTGGCAGCCAAGACGTTCGACATCCCGCTCTATCTCCGGGCAAATCGCGCCCTGATCAATTCGACCGCCACCGGCATCGTCACCCTCGGCTTTGCAATATCCATGATTGGATGTCGGCGTATATCGTGGTGCCTGGACGTACCGCCCTTTACGCCACAGACGGACATAAAGGGCTTGCCTCGCGCGGGATTTGCCGGCGGACGCAATGATTCGTGCACCTGGTGTCCGCGGCTGCGCGGTGGTCAGTGCCTATAGGCTCCAGCCAGAGCAGAGTTACATTGAACTCGTGGTGAAGTACATTTGCGACCAGCACTGCGAACGCCTCCCGACGATCGTGAAGGAGGATATCGCTGAGACCGTTCTTCTGCCAGCCTTCGGGGACGCCTGATCGCGATCCTTTTGCTGCTCCTGGCGGGAACTCAGGCGGCCACACATTCACCTGGTCAGGGCCGCCGCCCGCAGTACGCGCAGGGGATCCGGAACGAAAAGTCGAGGAGGCGACCCGGGTTACTTCAGTTCATCACCCGAACCGTCAGGCGGCTGCGTCTTTCAATCGGCTCCTTTCCCTTTGTAGCGATTACGCGTTCGCTTCCCACCTTCGCCCGCCTTCGAATTCCGACGACCCGCACGTGGCCCCTTTTAGCCCTGGAATCCGCCCTGCAGAACTATCGCGGTCGCATCGGAATTTTCCTCCTTCATCCGGTTGATTTCCTCGGAAGCGAAACGATCGCCGACACGCCCGCAGACTGTTTTCGGAGGAAAGCTGGTGATCGACGAAGAGCTTGTTCTCTTCGCGCGGAGGATTCGCCAGCCCAAGCGGCGAAAGTCCCTAGCCAACCAGGCGACGTACCTGGTGATGATTTCCCCTCTTCCGGCGCGAACCGAGCGTTTGGATCGCCGTGGGATTTCCTCTCGACGACGCGCTCGCCGAGGAATTTCGACCTTGAGGCGGATTTGAAATCCTTTCATCGGGACGACCGGATCGCGACGCCCACGCCCGCTCAGGGCGTTGATTTGGCATTCCGCCCGGTTCCAACGGCTCTCTCTGCAAACGCTTTCCCGGTTGGCAGGCTTTTTCTTGGCACAGCACGGTCCCCTTTCCGGGAACTTCGGCGGCCACACACAGATTGCCATGTTGTCGTCACGCTCGACGCGGAGATGGCTCCATTTCTCCAGCTCGAAGGATTCTTGTTTTGCTCAATGTCGTGGCGCTTCTCGTCTTCCGGTCGCGGGGGTTCTGGTTGCCCGCAGATGGCTTTAGCCCTGATCAAGCCTTTCAGCCGGCGTAGGAAGATATGCGGCGACTACCGCGCCTGAGTGATCGTCAAAGTCGGGATAAATTGTGGGCGATCTCGCCTCGGCATTCAACAGCGTAGCGATCAGTCTCGAAAGGGAACGTAGCCGAGGCGCGCCGACTTGCTCGGAAAATCCCGACTACCAATCGCTTCAGGTCGCTCGCCGAACTCAGTGAATCGGAGATCGGCTGGGCGGCGAAATCCGCGAGGTGACGATCAGCTCTTTTCCGATTTGCGGGAGGATTTCCCACCAGCTCGGCGACACTGTCCACAGGCCCTGGTCCGTCAACTCAGCTGACTATTTTGCCGGGGTACGACCAGCGCGGTCGAGGTCGACGGGCGGCGTCGTGGACAAATATCAACGACGCGGTGATGGCTATTTCAGGCTCCATCGCTGTGCGCCGATCATACGGATCAAGCCATTTCCCGCTGACTCAGGAGATTCTGCGGGCTGAAGATCCGGCTCAATCGAGGAGCGCGCCGCAGGCGGGCTCCGCCGCTCCGCGCGAGGAATCAGGGTAAACGCCAGTTTCCATTATCGCAGAGCGGCATCGGATCAGTAAACCCGGCTTTTAACTGCGGTGATCGCGGCAGGGTGAATCTCGCCTGCGGCTTCGCGCTTCGACCAGAGACGCCGCCTTCCGGTCCCGCGTCATCTGCACAGCGACGCGACGCAGGGCCTCGGCGCACTCGCTCGGGATTTAACGACGAAACAATCAGGGGAAGGAAGGAGGCCACACTTCGCATTTGGGCCGTCGATCCGCCAAGCGGCTGATGCCCCTATCAGCATTCGCTGGCACGTGCCAGCCAGGATTCCGATCGCCCGAGGATGCCAGTTCCCTGGCTGTCCGGTCGATCTGCGTGAGCTCCTCCAAAGAGGGAGAGCCCCTGGAGAGGAGACTTCGCGCGCCAGCACATGCTGTCCATCGCGCGCTCCACGGCCTCCAGATCCGAGGGAACTTGATGCGTTGCTCGAGAAAATGCCTGGACCGCCACCTCACGTTGGCCGCATTGAGTAGTGGCAGGAAGGCAGGCTGCCTCCGGTCTCTCCAGCCAGCTGACGCGCCAGATCAAAGGGCAGGAAAATCGGACAACCTTGGGCGGCTTCGAAGTCGGGCACGGCGCCAGGGCCGAAAGATCCAGCGAGACGGCGCAAGCTGTTGGAAACCCCGCGCTCGGGCCAGGTAACGGCATATTGAATGGAAAGCACATATCCGAGTGGCTGAGCTGCGCGAGCAGCGAGCCGTCTACAAATTCCACCATCGAGTGCACGATGCTTTGCGGGTGGATCACCACGTCCACCTTCTCCATGGGAACGTCGAATAGCCATCGCGCTTCAATCATCTCGAGTCCTTTGTTGAAGAGCGTCGCCGAATCGATTGAGATCTTGCGGCCCATTGACCAGGTCGGATGCTTTAGCGCCATCTCCGGCGTAACGCGCTCCAGCTCTACGCGAGGAGTGGCGCGAAACGGACCTCCGGAGCAGGTGAGGATGATTCGCTGCAGAGCAGTGCCAACGCCCGGCCGTCCAGGCATTGAAAAATGGCGTTGTGTTCGCTGTCCACGGGCAGCACGGTCACGCCCCTTGCGCGCCGCAGCAGCCATGACGATTTCGCCAGCCATCGACAAGAATCTCCTTGCTGGCAACGGCGAGGTCCTTTTCCGGCCTCGATGGCGGCCAGCGCAGGTTTGAGACCTGCCGTGCCAACGATGGCGATGAGAACCATGTCCGCGTCGGGAAGCGTTGCCAGATCAACGAGTCGCTGCTCGCCGTCCGGGCCGGACGAAATCGCCGTCTTCGCGCGGGGAAACTCGCTCGCGGCCTGCGCAAGTCCCTCGCAGTCGCAATGCGCAGAGAGACCGGAGATTTGCATGCGCTCCGGGATATCACGCGCCACCTTTCGGGCACTTTTCCCGATCGACCCGGTGGCTCCAAGGATGACGACGCGGCGGGTTCTCGCTGACACGCCGATGACCAGCCTGAGATAGAAATACATCAGCGGTGCGGTGAAGAGCAGGCTGTCGATCAGATCGAGGCGTGCCGCCGATGCCCGGCAGGATCGCGGCTCGAATCCTTCGCGTGCGTGCTGCGTTTGATGATCGACTCCGGCAAGATCGCCCACGACCGCGCCGCTGCCAAGCAGGCAAGCCCAGGATGACCACGTCGTCGAGCCGCAGCGCGCGAAAGCCGGCCCGGGAATCAGCGCGTAGAGCCAGTAGCTGCCCAAGTGAGGACAGGAGCAACGCACCGAAGAATCCTTCCCAGGTCTTCTTGGGGCTGATGTGCGGCGCAAACGGATGGCGTCCGAAAAGGCTGCCGAAGACATACGCGCCCATATCGCTGAATTTTGTAACCACCATCAGATAAATCAAATAAAACTGTCCGGTCGGTCTCCCCATTTTCCGTCGCGAGGCGTCAGGTAGATGATCTTGGTGAGAAAGTTGAAGAGCCACGGAATATAGAGCAGGCCGAACACCGGTATAGGCGATCGCCTCCAGCGAGTCGCGGCTCGCCGCGGCGCGAAACATCTGGCGCGAAAATGACGACGAAGAGAAAGCCGACGAGAACCGCCATCTCGAGATCGTAGGAATGCTCCGGTCCAGTGCGTGCGCAGATAGAAAAAGCTCGCCGATCATGTAGATCGCGCCGCAAAGCATTCCGGTGAGCGTGAAGGCGCGGCGCCCAAGCTCCTTCACCATGTGGAAATACTCGTAGAGCGCCACCATCGCCGACGAAGAGGATCAGCAGAAAATATCCGTATTCGGAACCCGGCGAACAAGCGCCAGCGACGATGAGCGCCCAGAGACCCAGCGTGCTCCCAAGACGCTGGAAGAAGCTGATCCGGGAAGAACTCATCTGCTGGCGGCATACGCTACACGCGGCAATGGTCCGGAGAAAAGAAGATCAATGCCATTGACATCGCCGCGCATTTCACGGCGCACTTTCTCCATGGGGCACGACCATGACCAACATGGCCATCATCACCATGCTCCGACGGATTTCGGGCGAGCGTTTCTGATTGGAATCTTTCTCAACGCCGGCTTCATCGTCCTGGAAGTCGCTCTTTGGATCTCTCGGATTCGCTCGCCCTTCTGGCGGATGCCGGCCACAACCTCGCTGACGTGCTCGGGCTGGTGATGGCTTGGGGCGCCGAGCGAATTGGCGAAGAGGGCTCCAGAGCGCACCGAAGAACCTACGGTTGGAAGAGGCTACGGTCCTGGCGGCGCTTTTCAACGCCTTGCTGCCTGCTCGATCGGCGTGGGCGCGATCGTCTGGGAGGCTCTCAACGGTTCCAGCGATCCACCGCAGGTGGAAGCGAGGACGGTCGTTTGGGTTGCCGCGCTGGGCATCGCCGTGCAACGGCGCCACGGCTTTGCTCTTCATGTCTGGCCGGGAGCAGGATCTCAACGTGCGCGGCGCATTTCTGCACATGGCTGCCGACGCGCGCCGTTTCCGCGGGCGTCATGCTTTCGGGAGCCGTGATTCTGCGTCACCGGATGGCGCTGGTTGGATCCTCTCGTGAGCTTATTCGTTGGCTTTGTCATCCTCTCTGAGCACCTGGGAGCTGCTCACCGGATTCTGCTAAACCTGTCCCTCGATGCAGTTCCGGCGAGAGCGTCGACCCGGCAACCGTTCGCGACTACCTCGTAGGTCTCCCGAAATCGACGGGATTCATCACCTGCACATCTGGGCGCTCAGCACGACGGAGGTCGCGTTGACCGCTCACCTCCACAGAAACGGACCCGGCCACCCTTGACGCCGATGCCTTGCTGGCACGCATTCGCACCGAGTTGGATGCATCGCTACGGCATCGGCCATCCACGATCCAGTTCGAAACCACCGCTTGCGAGGAAAAGTGTTAGGATTTGCAGCGCCAACCCTGCTTCTTGCCGGAGCCGGGCGCTGGCGGAGCGATCATCTGACGAGGAAGACCTCGAACATTCCTGGCGCGCGCGGGGCGCCGGCGAAGTAAATTGAGCTGCTATGAAGTTTACCACCTCCCCGCGCCTTGCTCGCCGGCCTGCAGTGGTTGCCGCGGATAATTGCCGAGGCAAATTGTTGCCACAAGCGGCGCTCTCTCCTCCGGACTACGCTACGCCAGATTCTGCCATCCGACCGGCGTGGATGGCCGGTTTGTAGTTGGTTTTCGGCCTCACGAAGAGCGACATTCTCGCCGCCGCGCGCCTCACCGACGACGCTGTCGCTTTGTGGTTCAGGAATTCGCGGCCTCACGGACCCGGGATCATCTCGCAATGGAACGAGCTCGCGCTAAACCTTGGAAAAACCGGGTTCCCGATGGCCAGAAGCGTCTCCCGTTGCGCTTGCCAACCTTCTACCAAAATCTCGATCCGGCCAAGATCAGTTCCGTTTTCGAGGCCATCGAAGCAGACGAATTGGTAAGCTGAAAAGTCGACTCGCGAGGGCAGACGCGCAGGCTTGCGCAGGATATTTCGACAGCCATCAGGGTGAAAAATTGCGCGATGAGCGCCGGTGGTCGATTGAAGCTTTCCATTTTTTGTCTGGCCCTTGGTGACACTCGGAAATCGCCCGCTTGGTCCGCCGCAAGGCCGGCAGGCGGGCGAGGCACGCCGGAGTCTCAGCTTGCCAGAGCCGGTGTGGACACTTTTCTGAAATGTGCGCAATCCGGCCCTTATACCCTCGGTGAGCAGGAAATGGAGATCGCTGCGCCACCGGCCTCGAGACGGCCGCGCACGTCGGCGCTCAGGTTCACTTCAACCGCGTCACCGCCCAGAAGCTTTTCCGAGCGAACTGAAACGGAGCAGGCGCTGCGCGAAGAGAACGTAACACTCCCTTTAGTGCGCTTCTGCCGTTCGCGTCGATCAGCGCCGGTTATCTCCGAAGAGACTCACTCTCTTGAGCGCTTCCTCAAGGTCCGCGGCTGCCTTGTCTTCGAGGAAATCAGACCAACCGCGAGGTCGATCTTTCCAGCAACCAGCGCGCCACTCGTGAAAAAGACACCAGAAGGCTAACCAGGAGCAAGCGCATGCGCTAAAATTGCTTGCGCCAGGGACGGAAAAGCAATCCGAATCTCATGCGATGCATTTCAATGGACAGCTCGGATGGCGCGGCGCTTTCCCCTGCGAGCGTTGGCTGCCGAGGAATGGCCCTGGAAACGCTGGTTTGCGTCCACGGGCTGAGCCGAGGGCGGCCACGGATTTCGAACCGGTTGGCGAGACGGTGTCCCGCGCAGGTCTCGCCTGTTTTGCGCTCAGTCTCCGCGGTCAGGGCAACGATCCCGGATGCCGCACCGGCGAGGTGCTTCTCTCGATCTCGAAGCCATCTCGTCGGACATCGCCGCATTCCACCGAGACCAATGTGCGCGAGCCATTCCGCGACGCCGCTTTGGGTTTGCGGCGAGCATGGGCGCGCGCTGATCCTCGCCTGGATGCTGGCTTACCGGCGGCTCGGCCAGCCGGTGCGTGGCGCGATTTTCGGCCCCGCTCGTCGCTCTCAAGAGGTCCCTGCCCCGGGCGATACGCCGGATTGGTCGAGGACGTTCGCCTACGGCGCTTCCCAGACTACGCTTTTGCCCGTCCTGGTTCGTCTCGGGCAGATTGGAGCCTACTCGGTGACTCGCGACAAAGAACATGCGCTGCGCATCCACACCGCCCTACTACATCCGGGCATTTGCGTTCCGCTTTCTGCATCAACTGGGAGAATTGATAGAATCGAGCGACGCCCTCGCAGAAGGATCGCGACACCTTGCTTGGTTGCTTAGCGGCGGCCAGGGATGTCTTCGTCAGAACCTGTGCAGAGTGCGGAGATGGATTCGAACACTCAGGTCGGAGGATAAGACTCTCGCAAGATCTACCCGGAGGCCTTTCACCTGTTGTGGAACGACTTGGGACCCGAAACGCGGTTTTGGCGGACATCGCGCACTGGCTCCAGCGCTCATCGCCCGGTTCGCCTCAAGCTACTTAAGCACGCGCCCAGGAAGCGTTCGGCTGCCGCAGTTCGCGCTTTGTCAAAGAAACTGATGCGCCTCCGTACTCCTGAGACGGTCCCCCTCCACTGAATGCCACGAGATCGGCCGTTTCTCGCGCGAAGCCCATCTCATGCGTGACCAGGATCACGGGCTGGCTTGTCGCCTTCAGATCTCGGCAATCATATGCCAACACTTCCCAGTGGTCATTTCCGGGTCGCGAGGGCTAGACGATCGGCTCATGCCATAGCAGAATTCGGGCTCAATGGCCAGCGCCCGGGCGAGTGGCGACGCGCTGGCGTTGACCGCCGCGCTGGTGCAGGGCTTCTTCGCCGGCATGCGTCCAACCGCAATCGCTCAAGCACTCCTCGGGCCGCTGCCCGGCGTCGCCGAAGCGGTGAACCTTTTCAGGGAGGCAATGTAATATTCTGAAGGCAGTCAGATGTGGAAAGAGATTGAAAGCCTGGAACACGACGCCCGCTGCGACGGTGTTCGCTCAATGATTTCTCTTCAAACCGAAGCGGCTTGCGGCTGCCGGGATCACGCTACCTCCGTCGGGATGCTCCAAGCCGGCTAGAATTGCGGGAGCGTCGACTTGCCGCCTCCCGACGGCCACGATCAACGCGATCGTTGCGAGTCAAATTTCGCACTCAGGTCACTCCGCAGGACTTGGGTAGGACCCAAACCACTTGCCGATCGCTTGGCAGGGTAATGGTCATTGTGGTTGGCTTTGGGTGGGACCTCGGCGCGACCCGGGGCACATCCGAGACAGGCGAGAGGAGATCGGGTTCCGGAAGAAGGCGGCTCAGCCTGTGCGTGGCCCTCACATGCTGGGTGGCACCCGCTCGGCGGCGGCTTTTTCCTCGGCCGCCTTCAGGCCCGCTTTCTGCTGGAAATACGCTAAGAGGTTGTCATCCTGGCAAGCTTTCGCCCAACATCGGACAAAATCGCTGGTATCTCCTGGCCAAGCCTGGTCTTTTTGGGAAGCGCGAAAAGATCCTGCCGTCGGACGTTGTGATAAATCCCGGTGGTGGCTGCTTTCTGCGCCATGCGCTGCAGACACGCCATACCAGAAATGCCACGTGCGCAGATCAAAGTGCCGATAACCGCCGATGGGATTGCCGTAAACTGCCGCCGGTTCGTCCGTCGTCATTTCCCGGAAGGCTCGCCACAGAGGCTCGGGGACGGTGAGGCCGCCACCTGCCTCGCTTCGACCCATGGCGCGCAACGTGAGAACGCTGGGAAAGCGGCGCAAACAGTTGCCTACGTCCCATACCGGATGGACTTGCTTAACCCATTAGTCCACGAGTGAAATGGGAATTGTGAGCACGAGACATATCCGAGAGCCAGCGGGAGGATAGCTTTCCAACGTGCCTGTAGGTCAGCCGAGGTTGACCGTTGCTGCGTATGTCGAAAGGTGAATCAGGCGAGGCCACGCCAATAAGGCTGAAAGGAGCGATGGGATCCAACCATGCGCGCAGGCAGCAAGGTGCCCCCGCAAGCGGCGTGGCAGCGCTGGCCGGAGCGCCTGCGGAAAGATCACCAAGATGCCATTGATACTGTTTCGAGCCGTCAGTGCGGCTCAATTGCCCGGGCGCTCTCCCGGTGCACCGGCTCCGGAGAGCACGCTCCTTTGATTCCACGCACGCACGATCCACCCCGATATATGGCGCCGAAAGCGGAAAGAGTGAAAGAACCGCCACTATCCTCGCCACCAGAAAACCTGTCGTGGTGATAATTTCTAACGCGTTCGGCCACCACACATAGAGAAGAAGACCGGAGTCTGAGACAAGCAAAGGCGTCCCGCGACGGGCGTTCTATATAACCACAGGTGAGCAAGTATCTGGCCACGATGATTGGGAGACTCGCCCGATATGGTCGTGCGGACGCCCCAGATAAAGCGTGCTGGAGAACCAGGGGACAAGCTGCAAGCGCCACCGTGAGAAGCCACCTCTGCCAGAAGGCATTCCGACGTACCTCCAATATGGCCTCCAGTTGCGCGCATCCGTCGAGTGCCTGGTGTGCAGGACCAACAGATGAAGGAAAATGCGGGCTAACTTTGTTAGGACGGCGGTAGCCGCCTGGCAGGCTTACCGGTGCCGGCGAATCTGGCAGCCTGTCCAAGGGAAGCACAATTCAACAAACGGCTCACGGCGCTTCCCAGCAACACACTCAAGCGTTGCACGTCAATCCGCTTTGCGGGCGCTTTTCCCCTGCCATGGGAACTCAGGCGCACAGGTCTCAGCATCTTCCTCCCGAGTGAATCCCCAGCTTCCATTCTTCTTCTAAGTGCAGCAAGTATGAGCTCCGAATGACCTGCCCGCCTACCCTATGCAGGCGACCATGGCGCATCCTCCAGTCCTTTAACTAGCGTCCAGCACCCGGCTCTGGCACCTGGTGGCGCACACAGATAATCGCGTCGAGAGAGAGCCTTCTCGGGCCCGGCCCAGATCACCCGTCCCCCCAATCCCCGCACATGGACGTTTTCATTCTCTAATCTTCCGAGGGTCGATTTTGCGGATTCCGCCAACTCGGGGACAATCTCGATCGTGCAGGACCTCTGGCGCGATCTTGCCGAGAATCGCCGCTTGGTATCCCGAACCCGTCCCAACTTCCAGCACGGTCTCCCTTGCTCAATTCCAGCGCCTCGGTCATCCGCGCCACGACGAATGGCTGCGAAATCGTTTGCCCAGTGCCCTGATAAGCAACGGTCCGTCGGCATAAGCGTTAGAACGAAGAGCTAGCGGAACGAATTCGTGCTCGGGAGACCTCTGGACATCGGCTCGAAGAACATCGGGATTGCTAATTCCCCGGCCACCAGTTGCACGATACTCACCCATCTCCCGTCTGCGCTTTTCCACTTCGCTGTTATTTCCCAAAGCGAAGGACTGCAACCGATCTCCAAAACAGCAAGAATCACGCGGATCAAGATGCTTCCTCTTATCCACATCCGCCCAGCACACCCTTTCTTCAGAAATAGAATGGGATTGTTTTTCCCTTCCTGAGGAGGCCGCTTTTGCTCGCTCAGACACTGCGTCCCCCAGTCTTTCAAACCACGCAAACGTCTTCAGAAATGCCCGAAGGGCCTCGTATTCGTTTTCCCGAGAATTGCCGTGTCGCCTTGCCGCAGCCCGATCGCCCAAGACTCTTTCTTACGCAGGCGCTGAGCAGGCGCCCGTGTCGTGGCAGGAGTTTTCTTCCAGTTTTGCCAGACGCTCATTTGGATCGGCGATAAGTCCATCCACCTTCCCCGGAACGAGCGCCAAGCGCAGCCGCGAGCTCTTCCTGTCCACACCGAAAGGATGCCATGTGCCTCTTGGATAACTTCCGTATCGGCCACGGACTCTCCAGATGGTTCCACCGGCGGACGACGATCGTTGTTGCACTTCCGTGTTCCGGCTGCGCGGAGATCTGCGGCTTCCCACGGCGCGCCTGACCAGCGATGCCGTGACCGATCGAAAGATACCAGGATCCGAAAAGGCGATGGCCTCCTCCATTTCCGGCGTATCCGCTATCGCAGACTGAGTGATACAGTAACCGATGCGCCTGTTCTGAAGGGACGGAATGCAGTCCGACTAAAGAGGCGCGGGTCGATTCTCGGATCCGCAGCGAACCTCCCAGATATTCCGCCAGGCCTTGGCCGGTTGCGCACTGGACTCGCGGGCTCCACTTCTCGTCGATTGTCTCAAATGCGGAGGATGCGAAAGCTCCATCCCCACCACCGAGGCGCTCTTTTTGCCAGCTTTTCTCGCTGCAGCCGACTGCAGTAGCATCGAACGCGCATAAGAGGAGGTTTCGAGAGGGCGGGTTGGATCTATCGTTTGAGAGAGTTTACCGCAGGTTTTCATGTGTTCCCCACGTGGAACATGGGTCTGTTACGCTTCCTTTGCGAATATTTGGTCAATCTCTTACCGAAAGTCGCGCTCGAGAGCCATCGCTTTCCGACACGCAATCTTACCCGCAGCGTTCTGCTGCACAAATTGTTTCCGTAAGCGCTCAAGCCCGCGGAACGCTCCGCTGTTCGTTGCGGGAACATCGGGTATGGTATTGTTGTTCACTCACTTAAGAAGATATCATTATTTGAAACATCTCCCATCTGCTTCAGCTTGTTCCACGTGAACACAGGCTTTCCCGCGCCTCCGGCTGATGCGCCTCCACAATGCCCCAGTTGCCTGCCAGCTCAGATTGCGAGGGTTTCGTCGGCCGGTTAGATATCGAGAATGAAACTCGGAGGTTTAGACGGCTGCGCTCGCAAGATTGGTCTACTGCAGAGGTTGACGCCTTGCGCGCGGTTGAGTTGCGCAGGCTCATCGACGGTATTCTGGAAGCCTGGAAAAGCAGAGCTTGAGCGGGTCACGTTACGCTGATCGAATCGTTGCCAGCTCGCGACAAGCTTTCAGGAGCCATATGGTCGAGATCTCCGCGACATGCTCACCCTACTCTCGAGGCGCAAATCAAACTGAAAGGGGTCGGCGAGAAGGACCAGAAGAAGGGTGGAAGGTTCTGATTGGAGACCTCTGGAATGCTTACTGAAAACTGAGTTGGGCGCGCCGACTTCACCACTCCGTGAGATATGAGGGCGTGCATCTTCTTATCATCCGTTGTGCGCAACGCTTTTTCGCCATGAATGCTGGAGGAAACCGGCTCGCGCAGCCATGTAGAGCGGATGTTTTCGGTGCGTGAGGCTGTTTATCAGACCGTTCCGGGAATTCTTCGTGACCAGTGGCTACGCCGGGGGAAGCTATCACCCACGAATCGACATAGCTGAGCAGGTCTGCCTGGGGCGAACCAGTCGCGCGAAGTGGTGCAGGTAGAATTCGATCCCGCGAAAGATCAGTGTTGATAGGCGGGTGATCAGGCTTGTTTGCAGGCGCACGATCCAGCGACGCCCAACCGGTCAGGGCGCTGCTGCGGACGCGCAATATCAGATCGATTATCCTTTATGAAAACGAAGCGGAAAACCGCTGCACGCGAGAGTTCAAAGCTGAGGCGCAGGCGCACGCTAAATCGATCGTTACTGAGATCGTTCCCGCTAGAAGACGTTTGATCCGGCGGAGAAGTATCACCAGGATTTTTACAGGAACCCGAAACTATCCCTATGCGGAGGCGGTGATTCGACCGAAACTTGAGGTTTGAAGCTGTCCGTGGAACGGGACCCTCATGAGCCCCGCCGAAGCGTGGAGCAACAGGGGATCCCTCAAACCGCTTCGAAAGATTGAAGATTATGCCCAGATGAAGGTTGCATCACGAGAAACGAAACCCGGCAACGAGAGCTTCTACTTCCGCGATGACGCCCAAGCGATCATCAGCAGCACTTGGAGAGCCCGGATATAGGTTTCGAGGCGAGCATTAATCCTTATCCGCGGCTGCGAACACGGTTGTTCCTATTGCTACGCCAGGACCGTATCACGAGTATCTCGGCTTTCCGCTCGGTCTCGACTTCGAGACGCGCATCCTGGTCAAGGCGGGAGCGCCGGACCTCCTTCGGGCACGGATTAAGCTCGCCGTCATGGAGCCGCAGGTGCTCGCGGATAGAGCAGGAGGTAACCGACCTGCTATCAGCCAGTCGAACGCAGGCTGCAAATCACCAGGCGCTGTCTGCAAGTGCCTGGCCGAGTTTCGCAATCCGGTGGCGATCGTGACCGAGAATTTCCTGGTCACCCGCGATGTGGATCATTTTTGGCCGATCTCGCTGGCGTGCTCGAGCCGCGAGGGTCAGCTCTCGATCACGACGCTGAACGCCAGATCTCGCCCGCCGGCTGGAACCGCGGGCGTCGCTTCCGCGCCATAGATTGGAGCCATACCCGGAAACTTCATTCTCGCGGCATTGCGGTGAGTGTTCTTGTGGCTCCCGTGATTCCTGGTCTCAACGAGCATGAAATCCCGGCCATCTTGAGCTGCCGCTCGGAGGGCGGGTGCGATCCACGCGAGGCTACGCGCTTCTGCGGCTTCCCATGGGGTCAGGAGATCTTTTCCGACTGGCTGGCCGAAAATCTCCCCGACGCTCGGGGAGAGAATCTTGAGCCCGCATTCAGATGTTCGGGGAGGTTCGCTCAACGATTCACGGTTTGGCATCCGCATGATGAGGGTGAAGGGGGGAGGCGGAGCCATTTGCCGCCTCCTTTGAGGGTTTCGGCCGCGCGCGAGGATTGACCACCAGCCTCCCGGCTTGGCGAGCCGCGGCGTTCCGCCGTCCCTGGGGAGGCGGCTGGAACTTCTCTAATCGTAGAGCGCTCAGAGCGAGGCCCGGCACCACCTCCGCAATGGTCGCCGGAGTTCAACCTTCACGAGATCAAAGACTTGTGTTGCCGCATCGCGCGTCAGCCGGAGTGCAGCCATGCGACGCTCTGGCCGCCCAGGACACATAGCCGATATGAAGACCGACGCCCGCTTGTCGGTCGAGGCGCATCCAGTAGGGCATCACGGCTCCCTCGAAACGTCCTCCTGGCGGAATAGAATCAGTCGGGAATCCGCGTCGCTTGATGACGGCAACATTTATTTGGCCGTCGTAAATCTTTCCATAAAGATTCGAGAAGTGAGTTCTTTTCCGCTTTGCGCGGATCGTGAAGTCGACCGCCTGTCGGAGTAGGATGAGATGTTCTTGCCGGTGGCCGCCGGGAAGTCCATCGCGATGAGCGCTACGCACCGGGAGCAAGCCGCGCTGGTCGGCGCAGAGAGATTTTCTAAGGACACGTTTTCCGGCGTGGCTTGCGACAGCAATTCCTTGTTGCGACACGTCTGCTTCCGCCACCCGGCAGTGAGCGGTAGATCGCGTAGTCCGGCGAGGGCTTGTTTGCGGAGCTCGGCGCGTTCGCTTTCTTCCAGGTTTCTGGCCTGGCGGTTCACGAACATTCTCGACCACCGCGCAGCCGGCACGCACAAGGCGATGATCGTCAGGGCCGCAGATTTTGTCAGCAGCACTCATCGGACGTATCCCGTCGAAGAGGATATTGCTTGAAAAGAAAATCCGCCATTTCCGAAGTTGTCAAAACGAAGCGCATTGCGAATGATAGCTTTCTTGACGCCGAAAGTTCTGAGGGCTACGTGGCAGGGAGGGCCATCGCCACCCAATTACGAATGAGCAAGAACCTGCAGACGCAACCAGCCCCATAGACCATTCAAGGCGCCGATCCCAGCGTACGGTAAGTCGGGGAGAGAGGTCGGCTTTCTGCGCGAGGTGATCCGCATCCACGCCGTTTCGAGCAAACCGCCCTGGCTTCTAGCACCAGGGCAAAATGGCGGTTTTCTGCACTTCATATCGGCCAGAGTCGGGTGGCAGTGGGGACGATATCGCTCTTGGGGGACAACGATCGCGCATCACCGCTTGCCGGGATCAGCGGCGGCAGCTCTCGCCTCCGGGATGGGTGGCATGAACGAGTGTATGGCCGAGCTCACGGCAAGGCCACCGGGTTGCTCCAAAGGCAGGGGGGCTCGATGCGCTTCTTTGCGCCGGATAAGAATTACTGGGGCGGTCATGGAATCTGTTGCAGGGGCAGACTCGCTTTCGGCCTCGGGCTGGCGCTATTGCTATCAAGTACAAGGGTCTCACCGGGGCCGCCTTGTGCTTCCTGGGCGATGGCGCAGTGAATCAGGGATGCTTTTACGAGTGCCTCAATATGGCATCTTTTCCAATCTGCCCGCAATTTACGTCATCTGAAAACAACAAGTATCGATGGGCACCGAGCCTCAATCGTTCATCGGTGGTGGACATTTGCCTTGCCCAGCGCGCCGAGACCTTCGGCATTGAATGCGGGAACAGAGCGGACGGTGAAGACTTTTACGAGTGCGCGCCGTCACCAGGGCGCTCGACAGGGCCTCACAAGAGATCCCGGCCTACGGTCCTGGGTTTGACACCTATCGTTATGTATGGTCATTCGGTGGCCGACGCCAAACACGGGAGGGGGTATCGCAAGGCAGAGGAGATCGAGAAGTACAGAACGAGCACGATCCATTCAGTTGTTCAAGGAATCGACTTATCGCGGAGAGACGCTGAATCGAAGAGAGTGCGAAAGCCATGGACACCGAGATGAGAGCGAAGCCGCGGCTTCGGCCCAATTCGTCGAGGGAGCCCTCCCCCTGCCGAGGAGAGCATTTTCGAGGACGTCTATTACGAGGTGGACCACAAACCGAGGCCGGGCGAACGGGCGATTTTCTTCAACGACTAAGCGTCTTTTTCAACGAAACCCTCGAAGTTTCTCACATTCTTTCTAAAATATGGCGCTTATCGAATACCGCGAAGCTCTCAATCGGGCGTTTGCCGAGGAAATCGAGCGTGATCCGAATGTCGTCCTAATCGGCGAGGAAGTTGCCCAGTACGATGGAGCCTACAAGGTGACGCGGGGTCTCTGGAAGAGATTCGGCGACAAGCGGGTCGTGGATACCCCGATCACGCGAAGCAGCCTTCGTCGGAATGGGAGTCGGGCCTCGATGCTCGGCCTTCGTCCGGTTGTCGAGCTCATGTTTTGGAGTTTTTCCACGGTAGACATACGACCAGATTGTCAACAATGCGGGCCAGATTCGCTACATGAGCGGGGCTTGATCAATTGTCCGATAGTGATTCGCGGACCCGCTAACGGTGGAACGAATGTCGAGGGCTACTCATTCTCATACTCCGGAGAATTGGCTTGCGGCCGTCCCTGGCCTTAAGGTCGTCTCCACGGCCACAGCCTATGACGCCAAAGGGTTGATGAAAAGCGCGATCCGTGACAACGACCCGGTCATGTTCGTGGAAAGCACCCTACTCTACGGAGAACGATACGAAGTACCTGAGGAAGATATCTTATCCCTATCGGCTTGGCTGATCTCAAACGGGAAGGCTCCGATGGTCTCGCTGATCGCCCACGGCCGTTCGGCTCTCATAGCGCTCAAGGCAGCTTCGAAATCCTCTCCAGCGAACACAACGTTGAAGCGGACGTGCTTGATCTTCGTTCCATACGTCCGCTGGATCAGGAGAGCTGTCCTCAGCTGCGGCATAGACGCATCGGGCAGTCGTGGTCGATGAAAGCAAGCGCCTTCTGCGGAGTCTCCTCGCAGATTTCCGAGTATCATCATGGAGAACGCCTTTGACGATCTGGACGCTCCGGTGAGGCGTGTGAATTCGCTGGATGCCCCGTCGATTTATTCGCCGGCCGTAGAACCTCTTCAAATTCCTACTCCGCAGAGAGTCGTCAAGAAGGTGCTGGAAATTGTCGGATGAACTCCTGAAGCACCTAACTGCTCCCACCGCGTTTCATGCCAGATATCACCACTGCCCAAGTTGAGCGACAGCGATGGTCGAGGGAACCATTGCGCGCTGGAAGGAAAGAAGGCGATACCGTCGAGATGGGCGACATTCTCGCCGAAGTGGAAACCGACAAGGCCGACGGGAAATGGAGGCCTTCGACGAAGCATCCTGAAGGAAATTTGCGTCGCGCGACGGGGGTGGCGAAGGTCGGGGAGAAGGTGGCGCTCGTTCTCGGGGGGGCGAGACTGTTGAAGGCGCTTCGGCGGCGCCTGCAGCGAAACCGGATCTAACCACCGCCAAGCCTCAGGAGGCCAGCAGGCCGCGCGCGCGGCCCCGACAACGGCAGCCGCGGCGGGCGCGGAACGCGCCAAAGCATCGCGCGATTGAAAAAGATCGCCGTGGAGCGCGGTATCGCGCTCGAAGGGATCAAGTACGACTGGGCGGCGGATCGTGGTCGATGGGACCTTCGGAAAGGGCGCGCCGCAGCCGCACCCGCCGCAGCCGCCTCCTCCGAAGGTGCAGAGCGCCTTCCGCGGGACAGGGGCGATAACCGGGTTCCTCTTACCGGCATGCGCCGGGTCATCGCCGAGCGACGTTGCTGGCCAGCAAGACGCAGTTACCGCATTTTATCTGTCCATCGAGGTTGATGCCAGTTCACCTCATGCGGCTTCGCAAGGAGCTCAAACAGCGCCGACGAGGGCAGCCGGACTTCCGGCTGACCGTCAATGATTTCCTTTTGCTGGCCGTGGCTCGCGCGGCGGGTTCCCACCCGTATATCAACGCGTCGTGGGCGGGAGACGCCATCATCCAATTCGCAGCGTCAACATCTCCGTCGCTGTCGCCGTGGACGAGAGGCGCCTGTGACGCCGGTTATCCGCGATGCCAACGAAGCTTTGTCGCTCAAAGAGATCAGCGTGACGGTCAAAGACCTTGCTAAGCGTGCGCGGGACAAGAAGCTAAAACCCGAGGAATATCAAGGAGGGACAATTACCGTATCGAACCTCAGGAGCCATGGCGTCGAGCAATTCTTTGCCAGTCATCGATCCTCCCCAGGCGGCAATCCTTGCGGTGGGCGCCATCGTGAAAAAACCGGGCGGTCAACGCCACAGAATGAGATCGTGGTGGAGAGAGAACGACCATTTCGCTGAGTGGCGATCATCGGGTGGTGGACGGGGCGGTCGGGGCTGAATATCTTTAGCACGCTCGCAAGCTGATCGAGAATCCGGCGCTGATGCTCTTCTGACCCCGAAAGACCGGATCACTTCGAATCGAGGAGGAGAATGGGCGCACCTGGTCGAGAGGACCAGCCACGGGACGATCTCGTCAATTTCCTCCGGCGCGCCCGGAGGCTTCTGGTGTTCACCGGCGCCGGCATTTCCACTGACAGCGGCATCCCGATTTCCGGGGCCCCAAGGCGTCTGGCAAAAGAGACAGCCGGTCTATTTCGATGAGTTCCTCGCGTCCGAGGAGGCGCGAATCGGCGCATTGGGATTGCAAGCTGGAATCAGCGGGCGACCATGCGTGATGCGCAGCCGAGCGCCGGTGCACGCGGCGATTCACCCGCCTGCATCGGGCTGGAATCGTGCGGACGGTCGTGACACTAGAACATCGACGGAGTTGCACCAGTTAGCCGGCCTGCCGGATGAACGCGATCGAGTTGCACGGCACCAACCGGTGGATCAGAATGTCTGGCTTGCAAGAGGCGTTTTCGAGCCGAATCCGCTGTTCGAAGAGTTTGCCCGGGCTCAAAAGCCGCCCCGGTGCGCGCACTGTGGTGGCTTGCTGAAATCGGCGACCATCAGCTTCCAGGCGAAAGCCTGATCCCCAAGCTGCTCGAAGCCGCGGGACAGGCGGCGAAGAATGCGACGCGGTCATCGCCCCCGGCTCGACGCTGTCGGTCTATCCCGCCGCCGAGTTTCCTCTGATCGCCGCAAGAAGGGCGTCCACTATGCGATCGTCAATCGCGGTCCGACCGAACACGACCGCCTGCCGGAGGTCAGCATTCGCCGGGAGAGTGTTGGCCTGATCTTTCCAGTCGCCGTCGAAAGCTCGTTGGGCGGCGGAGCTCCAACGATGGTCAGGTTTTGTTTTCTCGCGGGATTGGCGGTCTTCGTGCTCTCCTCCGGCCTGCTGGCAGCGTGCGACTCAGGCGGTGAAGTGGGATCATTGCGCAGCGAAGCATTTCGGCGGCCCACAGCGACGGGGATAGCATCGAAATTCTTCGGGAGGCAAACGCCACGTTTTCCGATTATGCTTCGTCAGATTGCGTGGAAAAGGATCCGGCACCTCCGCGGCGCGGCGGGCCGGAGCAGGGGCTCTATTTTGGCTTGAAGCCTTCCGGGGATTCGGCTTTGCGAGCCGCGTATCTGGCGAGAAATTTTACTAGGGAAGGCTAATTGCGCGAGCCCTTTACGGTCTACACCCGTTGGCAGCTACTGTCGATCCGGAAGGGGATAACCCCGCCGTGCGTGTGCATTCGTGGAGACTGCGCCAGCGGAGAGGATCTCGCCAAGCTTCTTGTGGAACAGGGGCTTGCGATCATCCGGCACGGCCAGTCGGCGGTATCCGGATCATCCCGACGGCCGCACGAGCGAGGAGGTTTCTTCCGATCTCAGGCGGTCGGAATCGGAAGCACGGGCGCTCAAACGCGGCGCGTGGGGACTAGCGGCAGAATGAAGAGCTTGGTCGTTCGGAAGATGTTCTGTCGGCCACGGAAACCGAGGCCCTCGTCTCGCGCGCGGGCACTAGGGCTAAGTGTCCGCGGCCGGGTGGCGCGTGTTGTCGCAGCATTGGCCATGGAGAATGACCTTTATTGATTTCGCCGCCAGGAGCGGGGAAGGGTTCACGGGGATCGTCCGCGCGAGCGCCTGTTCCGGATTCTCGTGAAACGATTTCCCGGCGGGTTGAAGAATGGCCTCGAAGGCCGGGACGTGTTGCTGGAAGGCCTGATCACGCTTTATCGGGGGTTCCGCAGATCGTGCTGGAATCGCCCTCACAGCTGCGCGTCGAGCGAACGGTGGATTAGAAAGTTCCCTTGAGGCCAGGGCCGGTCTCGAGCCCAATGCAAATTTTGTTGCGGTATTTCTTCTGTGCCTTGCCGGCGTTCGCATAGGATGGCGGCCGTTGAAGCTGACCACCAAGCTTGTTCTCGGAGTTGTCCTTGCCCGCTGGCCTCGATGCTTCCGCGGGCAATGTTTGTTCCGTCATGCATTGGGCTCTTGGGTTTCGCGAGGTGGGCTGGGAGGTCTGGCTCGCGGAGCACGTCAGCAGCGAGGAGCTGACCGCGCCCGCATCGCCCGACCGGAAGAGCCCGCAAGAGGAATTCTGGAAGGCGACGGTGGAGGAATTTGGGTTTCGCTCGCGCGAATGCCTGATGGTGGACGGTGAGTCTCCTGAGCTCGAGGCCTTCCGCGAATTTGCCGCGAGCGCCGACTTGTTTATCAATTACGCGGGCCACTTCAGGCGCCTGGATTTATTCGGCGCGCATACGGTAAAGGCTTACCTCGACGTCGACCCCGCTTTCACCCAGCTCTGGGTAGAAGTCTTTCAAAACTGACATGAACCTGGAGGGGCACGATGTTTTTGTGACCGTTGGCGCGACCCTGAACCGCCCGGAAGCCCTTCTCCCAACGCTTCAACGCAAGTGGATCCCCGTTTTCCTCCGGTGGTCGGAGATTGTTGGCGAGAAAGGTTGGGTCAGCTTCGCGTTGCGCCGGAAGCGCGCATGGACGACGATCCGGACACTGGTACGGCTACCCGGAGCTCGAGTGGCAAGGACGCCGATATGGAGGCAAGCGGGAGAGCCTCGCCAAAATGAGATCTCTTCCGCAGCTTTGTCCAGCCGTGCGCCATAGCCACCCGATATGGAAGCTGATTGGGATGATTATCAACCCTTCGCCAGCGCGGGCTGGCGTTTTTTCCCGCTTCCGCCGTTTGCAAGGATGTGCCCTCCTACCTGCGCTTCATCGCGGAGAGCAGGGGCGAAATCGGCATCGCCAAGGAGGGCTATGTCGTTTTCGCCAGGGGGCTGGATGGTGACCGCAGCGTTGTCTACCTGGCGCTTGGCCGCCCAGTCGTGCTGCAGGACACCGGATGGACCCGCGCCCTCTCTCCGTCCGAGGGAATGTTGGCGTTCCGTGACATCACGGACTGCGCCGAGAGCCGTTCGCGCGATCGAGGAAGACTACGAAAAGCACTCCCGGGCGGCCCAGGCGCTCGCCAGCACGGTCTTTTCGCCGCTCGAGGTCCTCAAGCCTTTGCTGGAAAAAAATTCTTTAAGCAGCCCGAGGGTAAAGTTCTAGTGTCCACTGGACCCCTCGAGGGTGATCGCACCTCGTTGAAAGTCAGCCGCCATATGAAGGCACATCCAATTCCCTTTCGGGACCCCCGGCTGGCATGCCCCACGTTGCGACGTGAGCGTTTGACGGAATCGCATGGCTTTTTCAATTTCCAGAGGAGGCGGGTCCGGAGGCTGCGGCACCGAGGCTGCTTATCGGCGTTCTCTTGGCCCTCGGCGCGCTGGCGACCTATTTCTTCAGCACCGAGCGCTACGAAAATCCTGTCACTGGTCGCGTTCAACGGGTGGCGTTAAGTCCGAAGGAGGAGATAGCGCTGGGTCTCAATTCCGCCCCGAAATGGCCCGGCAGCACGGCGGCCTCTACCCCGACGAGAGGGCCCAGAGCCTGATCACCAGCATTGGCGAACGACTCGTTTCCACCAACCCCGAAGTCAATCAGAGCCCATGCTATTTTCAGTTTCACCTGCTGGCCGATCCCGAGACGGTCAGCGCGCTTTGCTCTACCGGGCGGCCAGGTGTTCATGACCGTCGGGTTGCTGAAACTGCTGAAGCGAAGATGAGGTCGCCGGTGTTCTTGGGTCATGAGGGTGGGTCATGTGGTCGGCCGTCATTCGAACGAGCAGATGGCCAAGGCCCAGCTAGCCAGGGACTGGTAAATGCCGTGGTCATGGCAGGCGGCAGCGATTACGGGATGACGGCCGGGCAAATCGCGCAATTTGTCAGCCAACTGAAGAACACCGCCTACAGCCGCGATGACGGGTTGGAGTCCGACAAGCTTGGCGTCCGCTTCATGAAACGGGCGGGCTACGATCCCAACGCCTTGGTTCGTGTGATGGAGGTTCTCAAGGAAGCGGCCGGGGGCGTGCGCCTCGGAATTTCTCAGCACGCACCCCGATCCCGACAATCGCGTCGAGCGCATTAAAGAGGCCATCCGGCAAACGGAAAATACCACGCGCTGAGAGATCGAGAGTCGCGGCGGCTCTCTCTCTGGCGCGAATCTCCCCACGGTAGGAGGGTCCGCAGGACAAATGCGCCTTGTTACCCGTTTACGTGATGAATGTGGCGGGTTTCCTCGGCGCAAATGGCGTAGACGGTGTCCTCACCGATATTTGTCGCCTGATCGCCGATCCTCTCAGGAAACGGGAAATGAAGATCAAATCCATGAAGGTGGGAATATGATCGACCTGATGGCTCATCAATTCCGTCATCTTGTCGGCGAACGTCCGGTTCATCTGATCAAGCTGGCGGTCCCGCTCCTTGGGACCTCTGGCCAACTCGACATTCCAATCAGCGAAGGAGCGCACGGCGTCCTTCACCATCGTCTCCGCGTAATGAAAGATTGGCTGAAGATCAGGGTTTCCTCCACCGCGGGCCGGGCAATCAGCTTGCGACCCCGTCTCGCGATGTTGACCGCCTGATCGGCGATGCGTTCGAGGTTTACGCTCAATTTCAATCGTGGAGATGACGTTTCTCATGTCGGAGGCGAGCGGGTGGAACGCTCATCATGATGTTGACGCCTTCCCGATCCACTTGAACTTCGAGCGTGTCGACTTCCTCGTCGTCCGCGATGACGGTGTTGCACCAATCTTCGTCGCGATCGAAGAGTCCCTTTCTGGTGTTCTCCAGGTTTCGTTCGGTCAGGCTGGCCATCATGAGAGCATCGTTGCGCAGGGAGCGCAACGCTTCCTCGAAGTTGCTGAGAATGTGAGGATTCGGCATGGTCAGGGTGTTTGTAGCCATCTTTGCGGCGAAGATCAACCGAATCGTCCGGTGATGTAGTCTTCGGTTTGTTTCTCGCCCGGATTGGTAAAGATCTTCTGGGTGTCGTCGTATTCGATGAGTTTGCCCGAGATAGAAGAAGGCCGTTCTGTCCGAGCAGCGTGTGGCCTGCTGCATGTTATGGGTGACGATGACAATGGTGAACTGGTGCTTCAACTCATGGATGAGATCTTCGACCTTCGCGGTGGCGATCGGGTCGAGCGCCGAACACGGCTCGTCCATGAGAGAATCTCGGGCCGGTTGGCGATGGCGCGCGCAATGCAAATGCGCTGCATCTGACCGCCGGAAAGTCCGAGCGCGCTCTCTTGCAACCGATCCTTGACTTCATCCCAAAGGGCAGCTCCACGCAGACTGCGCTCGACGGTCTCGTCCAGCGTCGATTTGGCGCTGACGCCGGCGATTCTCAGCGGAGTAAACCACGTTCTCATAAATCGACTTGGGAAACGGGTTCGACTTTTGAAAAACCATCCCGATGCTGCGGCGCAAGGCAATGACCTCCATTTTCTTGTCGTAGATGCTTCGCCCGTTTAGAAGAATGTCCCCCTCGTGCCGGACGCCGTCAATCAACTCGTTCATCCGGTTGAAATTTCGAAGAAGAGTTGATTTGCCGCATCCGGAAGGGCCGATGAAAGCCGTAACCTGGCGTTGCGGGATGTCCATGTTGACGGCAAACAGCGCCTGCTTCTTGCCGTAGTAGAAGTTAAAGTCGCAAACCTTCAAAAAGTCTGTGCGGCGCTCTGAAGATGCGGGCGCGCCGGCTGGTCTGGACGCGGACGCGGTTGGCGGCGGTTGCGGGTCCATCGTCTTGGTCGTCGGCATTATCTCCTCCGGAAAACGACCTGCGCGACGATATTGGCGATAGTGACAAGAATCACAAGCACCAACGATGCGGTCCAGGCCATCTTGATTTGGTGTTCAAACGGTAGGGTCGAAAAATTGTAGATAAGGACGGACAACGAAGGCAGTCGGTTCCCGCAGCGACTGGATCCAGAATTGGCTGAAGAGAGCGGTAAAAATCAGAGGCGCGGTCTCACCCGCGGCACGCGCCACCGCGAGCATGATTCCCGTCATGATCGCCGGCAAGCTGTCCGGAAGCACGACGCGCCAGATCGTCTGGAAATTCGTCGCGCCCAGACCGTAGGAAGCTTCGCGGTAGGCGCTTGGGCACGCCAAGCAAGCGCTTGCTCCGCCGTGAGCAGAATGGTCGGCAGGATCAGGATCGCGAGCGCGAAGCCGCCGGCCCATGCGGAGAAGCCGCCCGTTGTCAGAACGATCACCGCATACGCGAAGACGCCACAGATGATTGAAGGGATGCCAGTGAGGAGCTTGGCGACAAATCGCGTGGCGTTGGACAGTGCCGGAATAGGGCGCATATTCGTTGATGTAGATAGCGGAAAGAACGCCAAAAGGAGTTGCGACAACGAGAGCTATCCCCACCATCAGCAGCGTTCCGACCAACGCATTTCCGAAGCCGCCGCCAACCATGCCCGCCGCCGGCGCAGCTCGGTGAAAACGCGCCACGTCAACAACGGCAGCCCGTTCTTCAAGACGAGGAGAACAATGGAAAACAGAGGAATGAGCGTCAGCAGTGCCAGCGTGACGCATGCGCAGCTGAGGATCTTGCTCCAAAGCGAGCGGATCTCCGATCGAGCGGAATCCGCTGTGGAGAAGAAGTCCGTGGATTTTGCGAGGGCGGTGCTCATGGGCTTAAACTCTCGTTACCGCATGCCGGCAGTTTTCTTTAGTGTATAACGCAGAATCAACTCCCCGATGACGTTGACGAAGAGGGTTAGAACAACCAGCAGGAGAGCGGCGTACATCAGGAACTCACTTGCAGACCTTCTGCTTCGCCAAACTGGTTGGCGAGGAGGCCGGCCAGCGTCCCCGCAGGCGATAGAAGCGACCATGTCAAGCGGGAACTGTTCCCGATGAGCATCGCAATGGCCATGGTTTCGCCCATTGCGCGTCCGAGCGCCAAAATGGTCGCCGCGACGATTCCTGGTGCCGCCGGTGGGAAGAATAACGCCAAAAATAGCCTCCCAGCGTGTTGATCCGAGAGCGTAGAGCGCCCTCGCGCAGCGTCCCCGGAACTGCGACCAGCGCGCTGCGGGAAATCGCGGTAATTGTCGGCAGGATCATCAGCGCGAGCACCAGGCTCGCGGTCAGCATGCTATTGCCGTAGGCTGGGGGAGCAAAGAGCGTATTCAGGACCGGAAGGTTTTGAAAGCGACCACCGCCCATTCTCGAACGCATGAACAAGGGGAATAACGATGAAAATGCCCCACAGCCCGTATACCACGCTCGGAATAGCGGCGAGCATTTCCACCGTGAAACGCACGATCTGCCGCACTGGCAGTGGAAGAGAAATCTTCGCTCAAAAAATTGCGATCGCGAGACCCAGGGGAGCGCGAAGAGCAAAGCGATCAAAGAACTCACCGTTGTTCCGATGAGGAACGGCGCCACGCCATAAACATTCCGGTTTGGAACCCACTTGGGTTCGTCAGGAAATCGAGACCAAACTTCTGAATTGAGGGCGTCGCCTGCCGCCGCAATTTCGAAAATGATCCACGCCAGAACGGCAACAGTGGCGGCGGCGGCCACCCAACAGATCAACCGGAACAGATCAGGCCGTTTTTGAAATCCCTTGATCCCGCTCTGATCAATGGCTGGGCTGACTGCTTCACGTCCGGAGGAACTGTTGAAATACCACCCTCGCATGTCACGCGTGGGCTATTTGGGAGCAGATATCGGTGGGCGACGAAGGAGCATCCCAAAGGGGCTGCTAACCGAGGAAGGACGCCGAGAGACGCCCCAAGAGCTCCGCCACTCCGCGTCGCCAATTTTCGGCTGGCCCTCCCTTGCGTCGCCGAGCTTGCGCGGAGCACATGCGGCATTCGCGTAAGGAGACTAAGGGCCCCACACCCCATCAAGAATCTGCGCTTTCGGCCCTCGCGATCCTCGAAATTGTTTAACGTGGCATACGCGGGGCACTTCCACCAGTCTCCTCGAGCGATCCGAAGCAAATTCACCGGCTCATTCCACCGTCGCCAGGGCGGCCTTGCTCTTTTCGAGCCACGTTGGCGGGAAGGGGGACGTAACCAAGTTCCTCCGAAAGCTTCTGGCCATCGGTCAAGCCATAGGTGATAAAATCCCTAAGCGCCTTCCATCTTCTCAGGGGCGCTGTATTTCTTGTAAAGCAGCAGCCAAGTGAAGGTCGCCGATCGGATAGTCGTCTGCCCCGCGAGAGTCTTCCGGCCAGACGCGGAGATTCTCGGGAAAGGTGACGTGAGCGAGAGTCGAGGACCCGCTTGCGGCCGTCAGTTTGACAAAGTTTCCGCTCTTGTTTTGCAGGCTCGCAACCGACAGCCCGTTATGTTAACCGCGTAGCCATACTCGACGTAACCGACGGTTCCTTGTGTTTGTTTGATCAGCGACGCTAACGCCCTCGTTGCCTTTTCCCCCACGCCAACCGGCCACGTGACGGACTTGTCGCTGCCGATCTCGTCGGCGAATCCCGAGCTGATGGCCGCCAGATGTTTGTAAACACAAACGTCGTCCCGCTGCCGTCGAGCGGTAGGCCACGTTGATCGCCGTCTCCGGAAGGGTGACGCCCGGATTATCCTTGGCAATCGCCGGGTCGTTCCATTTCGTGATGTTGCCCAAAAAAATGCCGGCATAGGCCTCACGGGACAGCGAGGGTCGGCCGCTCCCCGGGAGGTTGTAGGCGATGACGATGCTGCCGGCCGTGGCGGGAACCATAACTACGCCTTGTTTGACCTTGGAGATCTCTTCGTCGCTCATGGCGGCGTCGCTGGCGCCAAATCCACCGTGCCCTGGACAAATTGCTTCACGCCGGCGCCGGAACCCGCCGATTGGTAGTTCACCTGCACCTCGGGATGCGATTTGTTGTATTCGACGACAGCGCTTGGTAGAGCGGCGCCGGAAAGGTGGCACCCGCACCGGAAAGTTGCTGCGCTGTCGAGAAAGTCGCCAAAGTGCCCGAAACGAGCAGGCGACTGACAATGGGAAAGGTCCAGTTTCATGGTCTGGTCTTTGCGGATCAATCAACCGCGTAATTAGTGAAAACGCCAAAGACAGGATTGTGACAATTTTGTCACAGCTTTGGAAGCCGGACCAGCGACGACACAAAATGCCGGACCACCTAGCGGGATTGGACGGCCCCCACGCGTGTCGTGAAGGGTAACGGGATGTTTTTCAGAGAGATAGGCATTGTGAAACGGAGATTTGGATTTCGAATGATCTCTCTCTAGGAAGCGCTGATGGCCTTGTTCAGTCTGAACCCGTTGACGGATTCTCGGTTGTTTGCTCGAAAAAGGCAAATCACTCCGGAGAACGCTCCGCTGTCCCTCAACAGTTTGATCGCGGCCTGCAACCAATCGACGAACCGCGATCCGGTCGTCGCCTACGACGAAGACGGTCGAGGCGGGCCTCGATGCACTGGGAAAGAAGCCTGGCGACCATGACGCTGGGGGCCGCGTTCGCGGGTCCCAAAGTATCGGCACAATTTTCTCAATCATTTTGAGCTCAATCAGCGGGAGGTTGCCCTGCTCTGTGTCCTGTTGCTGCGCGGGCCGCAGACCCCGGGAGAGCTTCGCGCGCCGGGCTGAGCGGCTGCAATTTTTCGACAGCTTGGAACAGGTGGAATCTTTTTCTCGCGGGCCTGAGTGGAAGGGACCGATCCATTGGTCCGCATTTTGCCCGCCCGACCCGGGCAAAAAGAAAAGCGTTACAGTTCAGCTGATTTCCGGAGAGCCGGTCACATTTGGAGATAGTCGACGAGGGCCGATCGAGCGTCAATCCAGCCGGTTGAGGCTTCCCGTCACGAAGCGAAGCCCTTGAAGATGAGATCGCCGCGCTTGCGCGATTGAGGTGCGCCAACTGCGGCAGGAACTGCTTTCTTTTCGAAAGCAATTCGAGTGAAGGAGCGACCCAACCAAGCTCCCCGCGAAAACCGCCTGGCGTCTCGAAAAAGGAACCGGGGCATTTGGGACAGATTGCGCGCGATTGCCCGGCGAAAACTGCGCAGGTTCTGCGGCGCTCGGGTGGGCGTGCCTTTGCCTCGCGGCATGCTCTTCAGCGGACCATCGAGCGCCTGCGATGCCCGGAATCCGGATGGCTCTCCTTCCTCCCAATGTGCACGGCAGGCTGATGGCGCGCACAATGCGGCCCCAATTCATCACGATTCACTCGACGGAAAATGTCGGAGCTACCGCGGCGCAGCACGCGCTACCTGCTGATCAGGGCAAGCGCAGCGGAGACAATCCCGGTTCGGGAGGTCGGGCTGGGTCACCTGGCATTTACGGTCGACGACCGCGGGTTGTGGAGCGCGCTCCCGACGGAACAGGGCGATCACGCCGATTACGGTAAGGGTCGGGGATCAGCGAGCATCAGAATCGAGATCTGCGATTCGGCAGCCCTGCACGGCAGGCCGCCATATCGACCGGGGGCGCGGCTCACCGCATTTCTGATCCGCCGCTATAATATTCCTGTCCGGAACATTGTCCGCATATGCATTAGCCGCGCTGGGACTTCCGCTACGGCAAGCCGTGCCCGCGGATCCTCCTGCAACGAGACCGTTCCGCTCCGGGCGGCTGGCGGCTCGGAACAAGGTGGAACGGTTTTATTGCTGCGCTGGTGAAACGTTACCTCCGGATAACGCGTTTGCGGACCGGTTCCGCTCCGAAAATCGGCGGCAACGTCCGGCGTTGACGGCGTCAACTGGCTTTCATAAGGATCGGCCGATGACTTGAGAGAGGTCCACAGTCCCGCGCCAGCCAGACCAATAGGCTTCGGCGCAGCTTCCGGAATCGTGAAACGTCGCCAACGCAGTCTTTGCGGGTATGGCATCGGCGACGCGATTTGTTTGCTCCGCGAGGAAAGAAATGCGCGCAAGCCGCGATCCGCGGGCGGTGGCCTTGGCTCTGGAAGGCGTCTCCTGAGCGATGGGCAAGAATGCGCCGCAGTTCGGGAATTTTGAGCGCCTGGGTTACGGAGCCGGAGAGTTGGGCCCGGCCATGGCGGGGAGCACGATCATCTTCTTTCAGCTCGTCTTTCTCACCGATGTCGCCGGAATGAACCCGGGATTGGCACGGCGGTGTCCTGCTCATCGCTCGAATCTGGGACGCGGTGAACGATCCGCTCATCGGACTTGGCTCGGACCACACCCGGACTCCCTGGGGGCGCAGATTGCCTGGATGGTGGTGAGCGCTTTTGCCGTTTTTCCGGCTTGTTCCTGATGTTTTTGGCTGGTGCCGGACTTCGCGGAACCCGACGCACCAATGGCAACTCTTTCTCTACTACCTGGCGGTCGCCATCCCGCCACAGCAGTTTCGCGACCGCGCTCGGGCTGCCGCACTCTTCTCTCACGGCAGGGCTGAGCGGGGACTACGACGAGCGATCGCGGCTGGCGGCCTGATCATGGTGGTTTTCCCTCGCCGGCGGCGTCGGCGAGGCTCGTGTGGTCACGCACTGATCGTTTTTCACCTCATGAAGGACGGACCGAAGACGATCCAGTATGCGGTGTTCGGGGTTTCCGTTGCGGTTATCAGTCTGCTTTCCGTGGTTTTTGTCTCGGCGCCATCTGGCGCATTGCCGTTCGAGGATCGCCAACGGGTGCGGCGGCAGGAATCCGACGGGTCGCGATGAAGCCCTTGTCGCTGCGTGAGACAGCGCTCCGGACCTTCAGTGGTTGCCAACAGGCCAATGACGTTTCTGCCGGTGGCGCGGTATTTTACCTTTGCTCCTGGCTGGCCATGCAATTTACCGCCACGGTTCTTCCGTCTACACACAGAGCTGGCTTTAAACGTGCCGGCGACAGCGCATTTTCCAGCTTCTCGCTCTCACCGTGCAGGCGACGGCGCTCTCAGCTTGATGCCCTTCTGGGGCTGGGTAGAAAGCGTAAGAGACAGAGCCAAGAAATTCGTTTACTTTGTGGGCATGACCTTCTGGCTGCTTGCGGCAGCGCGCAGATCTTCCCTCCAGCCCGGCGATGCGAGAATCATTTTCTGATGGCCGTCATCGCCGGGTTTGCCACTTCCAGTCTGCTATCTTATCCCCAGCGCCATGCTGCCCGACGCGTTATCGAGTGCGGCAGGCTGCACGAACCGGACGCCGACGCGAAGGGGATTTACTACGGGTTTGCGTTTTCCTTCAAAAAACGGCGCTGGCTGTCGGGACCTTCGTTGTCGGGCAAATGCTCGCCGTCGCGGGTTACATCCCGGAGCGGACCGGGTGAAGCGCTCCCGGAGCAGCCGCACAACGCGCTGTTGGCGGCGATCCGTCTGGCCGTTGGGCCCGCTGCCCGCGGTGGCGCTTCGTTATCGGCGTGCTTCTGACCGCCGCATGCCGGTCACGCGCCGAAGATCCCATCGTCGGGTGATCGAAGAGCTCGACGCGCGAAGGCGGCAAATGCCCTCAACCCCTCGAAACGAAGCCTGACCTAGCAGCCGCCATTTTGACTCAGATCGGCGTCGCGGGGATCCGGGAGTTCGTGCAGCTCGATATGGCCATGCCGGAGGCCCCTCCTCTCCAGGCACGATTGGACGAAGGAATCCAAGCGGATTGGCAACTGCCACCGCTGAACGACGAGAAGATTTGCGTTGGAACGGATCTTCTCTCCGGCAAAGGGGATCTCGGTTGGAGCTCGTGGCCGCCAGGGACGCAATCCAAGCCAGCTGCGACGGAAGCACCGCCACGCCGCCCCCCGCCCGAGCGCTGCCGATGACCCCCGAAGCGTTCCCACGGCGTGCACACCGGTCCCACGAGGAGTTCCGGTTTCGTGCAGAAAGTCGATCAAGCGTGCCGTGAAAGAACAGCCGGCCCTTTGAACAAAGAATCCTCCTGGATATTCTTGGGTTTGGCGAGATCGGCACGAAGACTCGATTCCCTTGCGAGCAACAAGCACCAGTTTGGTCCTCGAAAATCTTTTCTGCCAGAAAAGGCCGTCTCATTGGACCGCCGCAGAGACAAAGGCCACGTCAAGCTCCGAATTCAGAACCAACCTTGCTCCATAACGATTCGGTTCCTCCGAGTTTGGACAGAAATATCATCAAAGGGCGGCGCGCCGTGAACCGCGCAATAAGCCCCCACAAGCCGCGAGGCGGCGAAAGTTTCGATCCGCGCCGATTCGAAGCGAGCCAGTCCGGGGTTCTTCGTCGCCACGAAAGTGCCCGTTGATATCGCGGAAAGCTCTTCGAGCCGCAGGGCAAAGGGCATGAGCGCCTCTCCCTCCGCCGTCAGGCGGAGCTTTCGCGAGCCGCGGACGATTAGGGTGGCGCCAATTTCGTCCTCCAGGCGCTTAATGCGAGCGGTCACGTTCGATTGCACCGTATGAAGAACAGCAGCTGCCCGAGTCATATTTCCCAATCGCGCCACCGCCAGGAAGACAGGCAGATCGACGAAGCAAAGATCTATTCACCGAAACGATTCTGTTTTCAGATGGCAGGCATCTGGACAAATCATTTTTGACTTTCTCGCCCGGTATCCTGGAAAATATGTCCAATCAACTCTTCATCCTCGTTGCGGGGCCTTACCGGTCGAATACCGGAGATGATCCCGCTCGGATTGCGCAAAATTTTCCACGTCATGGCGCGGGCGGCTCTGGAACTCTTCAAGAAAGGACACCTTCCGGTGCTGGGAATCGCTGGCGCTTGCCGCTCATTGAGGAGGCGGGATCCGAGCGCGTCGGCGATGCGGTGTTCGATCAAATTTTTCACCCTGTTTCTCGGATGCTTGTGCCGCGGGTTGATGCCGTTCTTCGAGTGGGGTCCGTCGCAGGGCGCTGACGAAATGCTGAGTATCGCCCGGCGAAGTGGAAAGCAGATCTTCCGAGAAGGTGTCCGAAATTCCCGACACCGCGCCCATGGAGATCAAGGAGGCAAAATGAACGAGCGAATCCGCGTGAAGGAGGAGAAGGTTTTGTCCGACGACTGGTATTTGCTCAAGAAGACAACATTCGATTTCCGGCGCTCGAATGGGTCGTGGCAAACCCTGAGCAGGAAACTTACGATCGGGGAAACGGGGCGGTGATTTTGCTGGTCAATTTCGAGAAGCAGACCTCTCATTTTGACCCGGCAATTCCGTTTTCCCGCCTTTGTCAACGGGTTGGCTGACGGAATGTTGTGGAGGCTTCTGCCGACCTTCTTGACTCCGACCAGCCGAGGAGACTATCCGCAGGAAGTCGCTGGAAGAAACCGGGTTTCGAATCGGAGCGCCACAAAAGCTCTTCGAGTTGTATATGAGCCCGGGCTCGGTTACGGAGAGGTTGTTTTTCTTTTGGCGGAGTACGAACACGCCGACAAGATCTCGCCCGGAGGAGGCGATCACCACGAAGGAGAGGATATTGAAATCGTGGAGCTGGCTTCGATCAAGCATTTGCGATGATGGAAGGGCCGAGATTCTCGACGCCAAGACGCTGATACTGCTTCAGCATTTAGGCCCTCTGGCGTGGGCTCCGTCGCCGTCGCGCGTTCAGGCCGCCTCAACATGGAACCAATAGGTCCACAGAATTAGCAGGGTTGCAACGGCGCGCGAACGAGGAGATAGGAGGGTCCGGCAGAGTGGCCGCTGAAGGCGCGACCCGTCGAATGGCAGCGTAGATGTTGCAAGGGAAGACGAGGATAAGAAACCCGATCGTGATGACGCCGACCGGCATCGATCTCTGAAACGCCAGGATTGCGGCAGCAAGCACTCCCTCGAACAGGCCCAGAAGCCAAGATCAGATCATGCCGTCTCCCGGGATGGATGGCGGAAGCATTTGTGCCATGGCGCCCGTCCTGATGAGGTGTCCAAGCGCAGTGAATCCGAAAACGAGGGCGAGGCCAAGATGGCCGGCCCAGTTCGCGTTCCCGCCCATGACGTAAACCACGAGCGATGGCGCTGCAAGCAAACCCATTATGAAACCGATTTGCGTCACCTAAAGTCCTCAACACGCGCAGCCTTCGTGGTGACTACGCACTAGCAAGGCTGGCTCAGCGCGCATATCGGGAATCGATTTTCATCAACGAGAGCCGGCAACTCCAGACATAATAGACTTGTGATCAATCACATAGTGGCAAAGATGCCGCCGTCAGTGCCACGCGCCAACAATTATTTCTTGCCATACGATAGGAATGATGCAAGGTTGCTGCGGGTAGGTTCCAATAAGGGTCGATGGGGGTATCGACAAGGGTGGAAGCTGAGTGTCGCCGCGGTGTTCGAGAGATGCCGCGGCGACAATCTTTAGGGGTTTCTCCACTCAGGGAAGAGAGCCCCGGGCCTGCCTCGCGGCGACCACCCGTTCCACACCAATGGAAAGTGCAGAGGTGCGGTGCGGAATCTTGCGTTCCTTGGAGCGCTTGATGACCGCGGTAAAGGCAATTTCGAGAATACGATAAAGCCGGTCAGTGATCTCGATATCGGCCCAGAGAAAATTCTGGAGGTCTTGCACCCATTCAAAGTAGGAAACGATCACGCCGCCCGCGTTGCACAAGATGTCCGGTATGACAAACACGTCAGCCCACCGCTGATTAAGGATCTCGTCAGCTTCAGGCGTGGTTGGTCCATTGGCGGCCTCCGCCAGGACTCTGCATCGCAGGCGGCCTGCGTTCTCCGCGGTAATTACCCGCTCGACCGCGGCCGGAACGAGGACGTCACAGGGCAGGGTCAGAAATTCCTTGGGATCGACCCGCTCTCCCGCCGGGAAATCGCCGTAGGGTTCCGTGCTGCGACACGTATCTGTCGGCAGCGGCGACATCAAGGCCGTGTTCGGATCGTAAAGCGCTACTGTATGATCGCTCAGTCCGACCACTTTCATTCCGGATTTGAAAGCGAGCCCGCCGGCTATCACCGAACCGACGTTTCCGAAACCTTGGACGATCGCCGCGCACTTGCCGGGCGCGATCCTCAAATGATCAAGAGCCCGATCAATAAGGAACACCGCTCCGCGTCCCGTCGACTCCGGCGTCCGGCGACGCCTCCGAGAGACACCGGTTTTCCGGTCACGATCTCGCGGATGGCATGGCCGGCATGGACGGAATAGGAGTCCATGAACCACGCCATTACCTGCTCGTTGGCACTATGTCAGGGCCCAGAATATCCATTTGTGGGCCGATGAATGGGATCAATCTCACTGAAGTAGCGGCGCGAGACAAGCTCGAGTTCCCGCCGGGACAATCGAGCGGATCAACCCGCACTCCGCCCTTGGCTCCGCCGTAAGAAGCCCCGCCAAGGCGCACTTCCAGCTCATCCAAACGGCGAGCGCGGCGGACTCGCCGATCGTAAGCTGCGGGGCAAACCGTGTGCCTCCCTTGGTAGGGCCGACCGCGAGGTGATGCTGAATCGCGGTAGCCGTGGAAAACGTCGATCGTCCCGTCGTCACGATGAATGGGCAAGCGCGACCGAAACGGCCCGCTTCGATAGATGATGCGTTCGCGGTCTCCTCCGCGATACCCAAATGCTCCGCGATAACCTCGAATTGCCTCTTCGCCATTTGGAAAAGCGAATCCGAGAAGATCGGGTCGGCGGGGTCGTAAGGCATGGGGACACTCTAACGCGCGCGCCTCGGCGGTCGCGAAGGAAAGATAGCCAAGGAGCGACGGGCCTGGTCGCATGAGCGCTCCGTGACCCAGGCTTTTCGAAGCGCTGACGTCAAGGGGCGGGTAATTCTCCCAGCCCGTCGAAGTCGAAGTGCCACCATTCGAAAGGGAAACGCAATGAAATTGATGACTCTCCTGTGGCGAGCTTCGAGCTGCAGGCGGTTCCGCCGTTCCTCGTCGGTCCACGTACTGGTAGAGTCGATGGGCCCTCTCGGGAAAAGTCGTCGTAGCCGTGCTTGGCATCATCAGTTCGTTTCCCGATGCGGTCGACCAGCGTCACATCGACCGCCGTGCCGCGCGGGTGTGCTTTCCCTTGCTCTTGCTTGGGATCCGAGACGTACCGCACGTCGCGAACGAGGGCCCACATCTTCGTTCGACGGTGAAACTGGGCGGTATCCGTCAAGAGATCTTCAGGCACAGCCCCTCGTGCCTGCAGCTCCTCCTGCACCTTTTGCAGCGGCGACTGGCCACATCCCGGTGCACGAAGGCGGTCGGGGACGGATAGAGAGCACCTGTCCCGTGAAATTTGCACAGCGTCGCGTAGTTTCCTGGAGGAGGGAGGGTGGATTGTCCCCACATTGACCAGATTGTGTTCAAGAACGGCTGCCGGCGGCGGGCTGGCGGTCTGCCGGGCTTGCTGGGCTTCGCAAGCGGAGCCAGTCGGGACAGCGCACAAGCAGAGGCGGAGCAAATCGGGACTTTGCGCGCACTGGCTTGCCTGCATGACACGCGGGATGATCTTGTAAAGCATATTGGGAAGCTGGCACGCCCGGCGCCCCCAAACCAGATTTTGTGGAGCAGTGCGGATTTCTGACCAGGGAGAGCCAAAGGAGTCAGGTGATTTGAAGAGAGCATTGTGCAGCCGTCTAACGGTTGAGCCAAAAGTGGGGCCGGTTCTTCCGAGCTGGTTCGTGTAAGGGTTATTCTCGCCTTCCGCCTCAATTGGAAAATCCATGGACCGCCTTTTGCTCATCGCGGCAACGCCTTTGCTTCCTGACGAGCTTTGGCTACACGCTCGTATGCTCGTTGGAGCGGCGGGCAGTTCAGGCCAGGACGGTTGAATTTTGTCGCGATTCTCGACGGGCTTTGCGTTTCAGTCCGCCTTCCTGCTACCTTCGCGGGCAAGGCGGAAGGATCCTGTCCGCTCAACAGTCTTTTCGATGTCCTGATCTTCCAAAGCTGGTCGCTCGTGCTCACCTACTTGATCGTCGGGCCGGCCTATTCGGGTTGTCCTGCTGCGGCGCGTTCACGCGCGCCGATCGCGCTCATGGTCATGCTGATTGCGCTCATTGCGCCTATCGACCAGGGCATCGTGCAGACGCTGAGGAATCAGTCCGTGGGTCGAAGCGCCACGCCGCGCTTTCCATCATCGCCCTACGGCGCATTCGGTCTCTCCAGCGTTGCCGGGGTCATGCTATCTTGTCCAGGAGCGCCAGCTCAAATCGCGAAAAGCCTCCTCGCTGCTCTACAACCTTCCCCCATCAACGATCTTGCCGCGGCCATCGGTCGATCTCATGGGATTCGGCCTCGTCCTGCTCACGATCAGCTTTCGCGGCGGGCTTCATCAGCCAGATGCCGGTGTAATAGCGTAAAATTCTGGGCATCGGCGGCGATTTGGGTCAGCTTACTGCGCGATGGTCGTCGATGAACCGGATACATTCTCGTCTGCGCAGGAGGCTTGCGGAGTTATCGATTGCGGTGTCTCGCGATCGCGCCTCATCACCCTGCCGGGAATTCAATACCTTTCCTCAAGGCCATGAACATCCTTTGCGCCGGTCTGAATCATCAGACACGCACCGCGAAATCCGGGAGAAATTCGCCGTGGGCACGCCACGGGATGCGAGGAGGCGTTGGGCGCGGTTCGCCGCATCGACGGCCTTGCCGGAGCCGTCAATCCTCTCGACCTGCAACCGCGTCGAATTCTGCGCGGCCAGCCTGTGTCCTGTGCGCGCTTTGATTCGCTGCAAACTGCTCCGTCGGAAATCGCACAGGCGTTGAGGCGCCGCCTTTATTTTCACGATACTCCCCGGAGCGTGCGGCACCTGTTTCGCGTGCGCCAGCGGCCTCGACTCGATGGTTCTCGGGAAACGGAGATTCTCGGCCAGGTCAAGAAGGCCTATTCGACCGCGGCCGAGCTCGGCGCGACCAGCCGCCACCTCAACAAATTGTTCCAGCACGCCTTCCGCGTCGCCAAACACGTCGCACCGACAACTCAGATCACCACGCGGGGCCAACATCCGTCGGCGCCGTGCGCGGTGGAGCTTGCGGGAAAGATCTTCTGGCGATCTTGCCGGGCGGCGCGTCATGATTCTCGGCGCCGGAGAGACCAGTGAGCGAACGGCGAGAGTCTCGTTTCCCGCGGCGTCAAGACGGTGATCGTTTCCAATCGGACCTTCGATCGCGCGGCAAAGCTCGCCGAGGAGGTGCGGCGGACTCGGCCATTCACTTCGATCACTGGCAAAATGCATTTGCCGACGTGGACATCCTCATCTGTTCAACGGCTGCCCCCACACCGTGATTACTCGCAGAGAAGCTCGCGCCGATGATGCGCGACCGTGTCGGCAGGCATTGTTCGTGATTGACCGCGCCGTGCCGCGCGACGCCGACCCCGCCATAAACGAGCTTAGAGGGAGTCTTTCTCTACGATATCGATTCGCTGGAGAGCATCGTCCGGCAATCGCTGGAGGTGCGGCGCAGCGAGATAATCCGTTGCGAACAAATGATTCGCCGACCACGTGGGAGCGTTTGTTTCCTGGCTGCGCCATCATCATGAGTTTCGCGCCTAGCAGAGGAGTGTTCCAATCCCCGGGCCTGTCGCTCTCGCGGGTTGCAACGATCTCCCGGCGCGACAGGTGGGCTCAAACTCGGCTTTTGCGTGCAGGTCGTTTTGAGCTAGTGAATCGCTGCAAATTCGTGGACCGCATTATTCTCGGAAGCCGCGGAGCGATCTGGCGCTCGCGCAATCCCGGATCGTCGCCAAAAAACTCCGGGCCGCGCACGGAGAGCTGAGCATCGAGGTCAAGGTTATTAAGACCACCGGCGACAAACGGCTTGATCTGAGCCTTTCGGACTCTCTTGAGCGAGGCCTCTTCACCAGGGAACTCGAGGAGCCCTGCTTGCGGGAAAAGTTCACGCCGCCGTCCACAGTTTGAAAGATCTTCCGACCGATCAGCCCGACGGGATTGTGATTTGGCGCGATTCTCGAGCGCGCAGACTCTTCCGACGTGCTTGTTTCAAAACGGCCCGGTGGGCTGCGCGGGCCTGCCGATCGGGGCCGCGGTCGCCACGTTCAGCCCGCGCCGACAGGTGCAAATCCTGCTTCTTCGACAGGATCTCCGAGTCGTTGAAATTCGCGGCAATATCCCGACTCGTTTGCGCAAACTCACCGCGGACCAGTCGCTGGAGGGCTTGGTGCTGGCCAAGGCGGGACTCGGACCGACTCGGCCAGCGATTTCGTCCCCGCGGACCTGACGTGATATTGTCGAGAAAATCCTTCCCGCGCCGGGGCAGGGAGCGATAGCGGTCGAATGCCGCAAGGACGGATGCCGTCGTCACCCGGTTGCTCGCCGTGCATCCACCATGAGGCCACGGCGCTCTGCGTTACGGCCGAGCGCGACTTTCTTCGGGCTCAGGGCGGAGGCTGTCACAATGCGATTGCCGCCCGCGCGATTCTGGTCGATGGCAAGCTGATCCCTCAGGACGTTTCCGCCATCAGTGAAACCGGGCATTTGTTATCTTGTCGGTGCGGGGCCGGGCGATCCCGATCTCTAACGCTCAAGGGCCGAGCCTGCCTGGAGCGCGCAGAAGTGATCCTCTACGACTATCTCTGCAATCCGGCTCTTCTCAGGTGGGCGCGCGAGGCGCGAAAGCTCTACGTTGGCAAAAAGGCGGGCGCTCACAGCCTTTCGCAAGACCAGATCAACGAATTGCTCGTAGAAAAGACTGAAATTACGAAGCAGAGATCGTTGTGCAGTTGAAGGGGAGATCCCCTGTGTGTTTAGGCTGCGGCGGCGAGAGTAGAGCCGGTGGCGCCGTGGGCAGAGAGGGCGTGGTTGCGCGTTTGGCTCGTTCCCGGGGTGAGCTCGGCAATCGCCGGACCAGCCTATGCGGGAATCTCCGCGTGACTCACCGCGCTCACAATTCAGAGCTGATCGATTTTCACCGTGGCGCGCAGGAACCTCGGCGAAGCGGATCTCGCCGCCGGACTTTCGAGCTGATCGCTGCAAACGCCGTGGACGGCCAAGGTCATGCCGGATGGGGATGGCGGAGGCCTCGAAGCGCCACGCGCCGCGGAACTTTGAAGCCGCCGGGAGCGCTGTCCTGAACCCCCGTCGCCGTCGTGCGCTGCAGCAACGACCGGGGCCCAAACGACGCTCGCAGGCACGCTCGCGGACATCGCCGAGCGCGCGGAGGAAGCTGGGTTAAACCGCCCCGCAGTCGCCATCCTCGGCGACGTGATGCGTGGTCTTGCAGGACGAAGCTCGAGCCGGTTTGAAGCCTGCCGCCGTTCGAGGCGCATACTGCGTGTGTGACCCGCACTCCCTGGCAAAGCATGCCGCACGGCGCGATTCAGACCGTCTGCGGTGTTCTGGGAGCGGATGGCTTTCGAGCGTCGCCCACCATCCGTATCGAACGCCTCCACCGCGACCGGCGGGGTTTTTTACGGGCTTTCGTCGCGGACTCGCAGCTTGATTTACGGCTGGATAGTCTTTGGCGTAGACCCGAATGGCGTCGTGACGCCTTCTTCAAGGCGTTTTTTGAGATTTATCATGACGCCCGTGATCTCCGGCGAAGACTCCGAATCGCAGCCATAGGGTTCCGGCCACCTTCGCCGCGCTGAAAACTGACCGGGTTCAAAGTCGGTACGCCGCGGAGAAATACGTTGCCGAGGAAATCATCAGCGCCTTGGCAAGCAGCAAACCAGCGTGGAGAACCTCAAGCTTGCTTCTCGCGCGCGCGGAAGGTCGCCGGGAGGCGCTGTCGCAGCAGCTCACGCGGCTGGGCGCCATCGTTGATGAGGCGATCGCCTTCGGCTTCACGGTCCCCGGGGCGGACGACGCCTTCTGCCGGGGGTCATTCCAGCGCTTCCGTGAGGAGGGCGCCGATTATGATCACCTTTGCACGCAGTTCCTAACGCCAACGGTTCAGAACTTCACTGCTCAGCCAGGCTAAAGCCGATACCGCGGAACATCTGGAACCCGCCGTGACATCGGCCCGGATCACCTCCAAACGATGCGTGCCCTCCGGCCTGAGCTGGACGTACGAAGCCAAAACGCATCGTATTGATCGGCCAGGCCGGTGGAGGCCACAGCCAAAAGATCCGGTCCCTCGGGAGCGCTCGATCGCCGCGACCACTTGAAAACGCGCCCGGGCTCGCAGCCGTCCCTGCAAAGAGAGGAAAGGAGTTGCTGGTTATTTGCTTCCTGGCGCAAGCTAATGCCGCGGATGGATCGATTGGCGCGGATATCGCGATGATGTCCGACTGCAGGCCGCGATTCGTAAATGGGACCTCCTTCTCAGGCTTCGGAACAAGGAGGCACGATCCTCCATGTTGGCTGGTCGTTCTGATTGCGCGCAATGCTCGAAGATCTTCGCAGTTCTGACTCTTCCCGGTAACACTGCACGCCCATGGGCCATGTCGAAAGCCATGACTCCGGCAATCGCATCGCTCGCCGGAGGATGCACCTGGGGATTCCCGCACGATTTTCAATGGCCGGCGAGTTCTCAGATCACAGGCAGAGCCCGGGCGTAATCCTTCCATGGCGAAGCAAGTTTTTGCACTGGCGCGACAGCACACGGCACTGGCTGCGCGCGCCAGCTTGAGTGAGATGCCGTCGTGGACGAAAGAGACGCCAAGCAGCATCGCTTTCCATTTTGCGACGGACGATCTGCTTTTTTACCGCGACCAACCGCCCGGCCACTGATCGCGGCACGCGTATTCCAGATCCCGAATCGCCAGCATCTTCGGGAACCAGCTGCCAACGTGACGTTCACGACGACGCGCAAAGGCCCCGCCCGGGTTTCGACAAATCTCCTCCCGACCGTTTACAGCCGATCAGCCAAAACGAGATGGCATCCTGAGCGCACCATCGCGAGTGGGATCAAACTGTTGGTCGCGCGCGATCCAACCGGGGCGTGGATATCAACGTTCCTTCTTCATGCCGTGGGGCGGAGTCTGGAAGGACCGCCGACCTACGCGCATTCTTGGACCGAGCAGGAGGTGCACCGGATTATGCCCCGATGTGAAATGTTGGACGATCGAAGTAAAAAGTGGCGTTGCAAACACGAAATCCGGAGAGATTTCTCGGCACTGGCGATGTCACCTGCGGACGACGAAAAACAAAGAAGCCAACACCTGATGTTCTGGCGTTCGAGCCGAAGGCATCAACCCTGACCTCGGCAGCTGGCTTTGCAAGTCGCATTTTCAAAGATTGCGCCACCACGATGAAACCCACTGAGAAGATCGTGTGGAACCGAATCGTCGAGGTGGAGTCAGTGACCGCAAGATGCTTTTCGGCCTTTGCGCCGCCTGGGCGGCTGTTTGACAAACCCGGCGGCTTGGACAAGCTTGCGCGGTCGACCGGATTCAATAAGTGCATCTTATTTAATGCACGCATATAGAATCGAGAGATAATCAGGAAACACATTTGTGGGGAACAATGGAAAAACAAGAATCTTGCGGTAGGGAATTGGACAAAAGGAGGCGATCGGTTCGGCGGCTTCGGTAAACCGGCGCGCCGCACGGACTCGGCGACTCGGGCCGTTCAATCGTCCGTGGCTGATTTGCTCGCAGGAGCCGAATTTTTCCTTGGGGCGGCACTGAGCACCTCGCGTTTGCCGACAAGACGGTCGGATTCTCTGGCTATAGGCTTCTTGGTGCAGCGGCAAACCCGGCGCCGTCCTTCCCGCGAAGATCCCCGGGGTCGCGGTGCAGGACATTACCCCTTTCGCGCCTTCTCCTTCCTTAACGGGCTATCTCCCTTCAAAGGGGACTCTTTCGCCCAGGAGCGTGAAGCTCTCATAAAAGATTTCCGAAAAAGGGCTTGTATTCTTGCAAAGGGTTTGGGATAGGGTGGTGGTTGCGCCATCAAGAGGCAGAGCCCAATGCGGAGAACGCCACGCTGGAGGAATTACGGGTGGCGATGGAGGCCGCGCCCAATCGGCGCAGTTACATCCGGCTTGCCGTGATGCGTTCCTTGATTATGGGATTGGAACGCCGGGTAGTGAGAGCACAATTTTGCCGAACTGATCGGGTGATTCGACTCTGGATCGAGATGTTCAACACTGGGGGAATCGATGCTCTGACGACCAAGGGGCGAGCGGGACGAGGACGCAGGGTGAAGCTGGAACGCTTGCGCGATCTCTTAGTGCCCGTCTTAGAGAATCCGCGCGAAGCCGGCGAGCTTCACTGGACGGGAGTCAAAATCCATGGATTTCTCAAGGAGCAGCTTGGGCTGGAGGTGGGTTACAGCACCACGGTGCGCTACCTCCATGAGCTAGGTTATAATCTGCGAGTGCCTCGCCCCTGGCCGGAGCGCCAGAATGAAGGACAACGCCATGCCTTCTTAGATCAACTGCGGCTCTGGCAGGCCGATCCCAACCTGGAGTTATGGTTTGCCGACGAATGCGGGGTTGAGGGCGATCCGCGTCCACGGCGGCGCTGGAGCGCTCGGGGCAGCCGGCCCAAAGTGCCCTATCTCGGAGACCATATCCGGGCCAACGTCATCGGCGCGGTATGTCCGGCTACTGGAGAATGCTGCACGATGATCTTTGATGGAGTCGATAGCGATGTCTTCCAGTATTACCTGGATTTCTTGGCTAAAGAGCTTCCCCCTTTGGACTCCAAACGCCGAGTGCTCATTGTCGACAACGCCAGCTGGCACAAAGCCCAAAGACTCAACTGGCATCACTTCGAGGTTCACTACCTGCCGGGCTACAGCCCCGATTTCAATCCCATCGAAAGGCTCTGGTTACGCCTCAAAGTCGACTTCTTTAGCGATTTCATCGCTAAGAGCCCCGAGCAACTCACCCAACGTCTTTGCCACGCGCTGACTTCCCTCATGAACGATCCCGAAAAAGTCGCCTCCCAGTGCGCTTTTCGGAAATGATTTCCGAGAGATGCTCTATCTTCCAAGGGGCCGGCCTATACCGATTTCGACCGTGGAGTAGAGTGCACGGCGACCCTTTCAGCTTTCATCCAGAAGCGTCCTACGTCTCCTTTTGTTTTCGGCCCCATCCGGGTATGAGCTGCTGCCGGAGGGTTCTTTACAATCCCCGTTCACCGGAAATGCTCGTGCGGCGGCGTTTCCTTTCCAGTGACTACGCGATGTCGCAGCGCGTCGACGTTCCAGTGAACCTCTGCGCCATTCCAGCGCGCCTTTGGGCACAATGTTCCGCTCGGCGCTTTTGAGGGCGGGATCACTTCGGGAGTCCCGAACCGGCGGTTGTCCCCCAGCCTCGACGGTTCTGAGGTCCGCGGCCGCCGGCCTGATCCGCGCTCTTTTGTGAGACGGCTGGCCGAGCGCCGCTCGCCGGCTTCCATCGCCTGAGTTTCGCGTAAAACTGATCCCACGAGCCTGCCAACCTTTCCCGGGCGATTCGCTCTCTCCTGGCGTTGACTGGTCGAGCGGCCGCTCTCTAACTGGGGTAGTCGGTCGAAAGCGCCACGCCGCGCCACGCGGCGAATTCGCTCCGCATGGCTTCAAGCCGGCGCTGGCCCGCTCCATGGCCCAAGGCAACCGAGGAGGTGCAGAGGCGGATTTTCCGCGGCGACCGCCTTGATGATGGCTTCCGCCGCAAGTGCGGGATCTCCCGGTTGCCAGCCGTTGCGCTGCGAAGCCGCGGCGCGGGTGGCTCCGGCTGTTGGCTCGTAGTCGGCTATTTCTGCCTGGCGGTGGCCAGCGATCCGCCGAGGAAATCGGTCCGGAAAGGCCCCGGCTGACGATCGTGACGCGAATGCCCAGTGCAGAGCTCCGTTGCGGATTTCCGAAAGCCCCTCGATGGCAAATTTGTGAATTGTAAATGCCCCAACCGGGAAGTCCGACGAGTCCGCCAATTGACGAGAGATTCACGAGGTGTCCGCTGCGTTGCCGACGATGTAGGCGGCAGTACGGCACGGAACGTTGTACGCAGCTAAGCCGAAGACATTGATCTCTGACACGTCGGCGATTTCTCATCGCCCAGCCTCTCGACCGCTCTCGAGCAGCCCATGGCCGGCATTGTTGACCAGCACGTCGACTCGGCCAAACCGCTTGATGGCCTCCCCCGACGCCGGCGGAGATGGCTGACTGGCTGCGAAGGTCCAGGATGGCCCAGCAGTCGATCGGAGCCTTCTTTGAACGCGTCCGCGACTTTTTCGGTTGCCGCGAGGTTGCCACGGCACAGCGTCGCCGTGTGCCAAGACGGCGCGAACGAGTTCGTTGCCGAAGCCTTGGAGGTGCCCGTAATAAACCAGACGCGATTGTTCATGGCATTAAGTGATCACAGGAATGGATGATGTTTTGAAAGTATACGCGATGTATAGTTCATTTCCTGGAAACCGGCATGAAGCATGCAAGGAACGGCATCCACGGAGCACCGCTGGGGAATCGAGGCGGAGGTTGGCCAGGTTTGAATATCGGGGTGCCGCCGAGAGCAGCTGCTCGGAGGTTGCCTTGACGCTTCTTTGGCCTTTGCAATCGCCCGGCGATCTCCACGTCTGAACTTGATCGGGCCCGGCTCGAAAGATTCTGAGCTCACAAGGCAGGACAGTTCTTTGAGCGCCCCGATTGATGCTCCTACCGTCGCGTTCGCTGAGATGCGCGATTTTCGTGGCGTGGGAGGCCGCTAGGATATTCACTACCACGGTGGATATCGAAGAGGATTTGCGCCGCATCGCACTGCAAGAGGAGCGCCTGCAGTTCCATCTGCTTACGCCTCCAGCGCCTGGGATCTGAGCGTTAAAAGAAATCGGAGAAGTGCGGAAGCTGGCGATCGTCATAGACATTCAACTGGAAACCTTGCCGCTATTTTACCTGGCGCTGCAAGGCACCACGCCCGACAACCCCGAGTGGGTCCGCCGCAAGCGGAATATTGTCCGCCGATTCCACCGGAGCTCCTGCGCGATCGGGCTCATGGCGAAACAGCAAAGATCAATTTGACGCTTGATCCGCGCGATTACGCTCCTCACGGCGGATCCTTCCCATTCTGCTCTCGGGGACGGGCTACGTGGAACGCGATAAACGGTTTCCGGATTTGCCCCAGCGCGAGGACCATTCCTTGGTCGTGGAAACAGTCGCCGGCTACCAGGGGCGCGATCTCTCCGATAATATCGCACTCACACTCGCTTGACTCAGGAAAAGCGTAACGCGAGAATGCCGTGCCCGATCTCGAGCGGAGATCACGGCACGCGACTGCGGCTGGTGCGTCCGGCCAGAAACGGACGCAGGCAGGCGTGCCCTTGGGTTTGAGATCACCGTCAAGGGCGTCCTTGGCGCGGAACCACCGAGAGAAAAAGCTGCTGGAGCCAATCGGCGGCGTCTTTCTTCCCAAAGTTTCGCGTCAAAAGACGATCACCGATGCGGAGCGATTGCCGCAGCGTAGCAGATAACGGCCCAGGCGTGCACTCGGGGATGCGCAGTGCGAAGTGGCAGCAGTGTTTCGAGGCCGTCTCTACGCATACCGGCTCCGCGACCGGCTTCTAATCTTGGCTGGGGAGCCTTCTCGCAACCGAACTCGGCGTTCGAGTACGGCTCCGTCTTCAGTGTATCTTAGGCGTATGAACGATCAACACCTGGCGCAGCCCGGCGCTGCCTCCCGATCTCGACCTCGAACAAGCCGCGCTGCGTGAAAAGCATTATCAGATCTTGCGCGGCTGTCGTGCGGCAGCTGGCAGCCCATAAGTTGGCTTCGTCGAAGATCCCGAGCGCCGGTCCGTGGCCTTCGCCAGGAAGCCTTCAACGCTTCCACCGCGCCGAGCCCGCGCCGCATCGTGAAATGGAGGCGGATGCTTCGCTGGCGCGCGCTTACATCCGGGCTGGGCCATTGGCGACGTTAACGACAAGGTGAAACGGAGACCGGCATCGGCATCTCTGGTTCGCCGGAAGATCGCCTGGATGTCGCGCTGGATCTGGGCCAAAAAAGCGACGCGCCTCGGCAAAAACGCGACTGGCGCGAGCTCTTCGATCGCTGCCGCGCAGGATTGCCGTCACCAGCGCGCGCGCGCAGCCCGTGGCCGACGATCATCGCAAATAAAAAACGCCTGCTTCGCTATCTGAAAGCGAAAGCACACATAAGAAATCGCTTCGCCAACCCTCTGCGCAGGCTGGCAGCAATGGCAGAAATCGAGGCAGCTCTCCGCGGCGTCACGCCAGCCGGAAAGCTCGGATACGTTTGGGTGAGAAACACCTGTTGAACGTCACGCGCCATTCCGAGGTCTGCGCTTCGAGCTGCGCATTCTTGCGCGCAACCTCTGCGTAGCGAACAAGGCTCTTCGGCTGCTTTCGCGCTTCCTCGGCAGATTTGCGGCGGGTGATGTCCCGTACCATGCCCTCATAGTAAAGGAGTTCGCCGGCCAGCCATCATCGTGAACGGCACGAGCATTTTCTGAAATCCAAATAACACTCCATCGCGACGGTAGATGCATGATTGAAATCCTGGATGTGCCCGTCGCGGCGCATCGGTCAGCGCAGCTTGCGGCGACGATCCGACTTCCACATAGAGCTGGCGGCCGAGGTCCCGCGAGCAAATCCTCGGGGAATCGTAGCCATACATTCGGGCAAGCGGGCCGGATTGGCGCTGAGATACTTGCCTTCCGGGGTCGCTTTGAAAATGCCTCCCTGGCATGCTCGAAAATGCTACGGTATTTCTGCTCGGCTCGGCGCAGCGCTTCGATGGTCACCTCGCATCCCCCGGGATTGATCGATCTTTGCCTGCCTCTTAGAAGATAAGACGTTCCTACGGCTCGTAACTTGCCGGAGGTTCAGGGAGCAACTGGCATGCCGAAACAAGACACTATTCAGGAGCATGAATCTAGCCCCGGTGCGGAAATTTCAAATCTCAAACGAATCCGGCACTCGCGCGACGACCCTTCAAAATTGGCGCGGCAGAAACTTCGCGCCGGGAGCTTCGTCCCGACCTTTGGGTTCCTCGGGACAGATCAGCGCGCCGGAGGGTGCGGAAGGCGGTCCCTCGTAACCAATATAACCGATACGACCTGAGTCACGTACTCCTTCCTGCTGGCGTTCCAGTTACCTACGCCACTGGGCGTCGCTTACGGATCGTTTTGTGGCGCATCCCAGGGCCATCAACATACAGCGAAAACCCGCCTCGGCGAACCATGGAGGGCGCTTCGTTGATGCTTCGGTCATTTGCTGAAGGACGCCAGGACCGCCGCCGTGCGGCTGCCTTACGTCAAGATTTACGATGCGACCCAACCGTTACTCTGTCCTGTTTGGCCTCGCTTCGCGGTGAACGAACACGGCAATGCGACGGTCAAACGTTTTTACTTATGAATTTCAGACGCCTCGACCCGGCATTCTTTCTTCTTGCGACCGCTGGGTTTGCCATGGCAGCGACCTCCACCGTTCCCCGGATTCCGCCTCAAGGATTTCTTCGACAATCCGAAAATCAGCAGCGCGGCAATCTCGCCCGACGGAAGGCGCCTCGCCTTCCTTGCACCGGAGGCGACGCGTCTAAACGTCTGGGTTTGCGATGTCGCAATGGGCCTGAATTCGGCGAAGGCAATCACCCATGACACGCAGCGCGGAATCATGAATTTCGCCTGGACGCGAGATAGCCGCTACGTGGTTTTCGAGCAGGACCAGGGCGGCGATGAAAACTTCCACCTCTTTCGCGCCGATCCGCTCCAGCCGGACGCGAAGCCCCTCGACCTGACTCCGATGGCGGGAGCGCGGGCGGAAGTCGTCAACCTGCCGCGCGAATCGGCCCGGACGAGGCCGTGGTCGCGATCAACGGTCGCGACCGGCATTACTTCGACGCGTATCGCCTCAACCTCGCGAGCGGCAAATTGACGCTCCTCGAAAAGAACCCTGGCGATGTCGATGCGTGGCATGTGGATTCGCATGGCGACATCCGCGCCTGCACGGCCCAGGTCGGAACCAAAACGGAAATCCGGGTGCGCGACTCTGTTCACGAACCCTTCCGCACCCTTGCGACCTACTCGGATGAAGAAAGCGCGAGCGTGCATGGATTCAGCGCCGACGGGACCTTTCTGTATTTCTCCAGCGCGCGCGATGCGAACGCCGAACGGTTGGTGCAGCTCGATCTGAAGAACCGGCCAAGAGACCGTGATTGACGAGGATCCGGATTACGACCTGAGTGAAGTGCTGATCAGCGACCGCACGAATCAGCTCCTCGGAGTCGCCTACGACAAGGACCGCCTGATTTACAAACCGTTCGACCGGCAATTCGCCCGGGACCTCGAGATCTCTTGGCAAGCGTGCACGACGGCGAAATCCTTTTCCGGAGCAGCACGGACGATGAGAGGAAATGGATCATCGCCTACGACTCGCCGACCGATCCCGGCGCGACCTATCTCTACGACCGAGAAACCGGAAAGGCAGAGTTTCTTTACCGCCCGCGTCCCTGGCTGCCACGCGAAGGTTTGGCGGAGATGCGGCCGATTTCGTTTCCGGCTCGCGACGGATTGACCATCCATGGATACCTCACTTTGCCAAAGGGTGTGGCAGCCGAAAGCCTTCCCACCGATCCTCGTGGTGCACGGCGGGCCTTGGGCGCGTGATGAGTGGGGTTACAATCCCGAGGTGCAATTCCTTGCGAATCGCGGCTTCGCAGTGCTCCAGCTCAACTACCGCGGCTCGACCGGTTACGGTAAGAAGTTTCTCAACGCGGGCAACCGCGAGTGGGGCGGCAAGATGCTCGACGACTCTGACCGATGGCGCGGACTGGATCGTGAAGCAGGGCATCGCGGATAAAAAGCGGCTGGGCATCTACGGCGGCAGCTATGGCGGCTATGCCACCCTTTCGGCGCTGGCATTTCGTCCCACGGTTTTCGCCTGCGGCGTGGACTACGTGGGGATCTCGAACCTGCTCACGTTCATGAACACGATTCCACCATACTGGGAGACCTTCCGCGAGCTGATGTATAAGCGCGTCGGAAATCCGCAGATCGACCGCGAACTCCTCCGCTCCCGCTCACCGCTCTTCGCCGCGGAGAAGATCGAGGCCCCGCTCTTCGTGGCGCAGGGCTACAACGATCCCGCGCGTGAATCACGCCGAGGCCGAGCAAATCGTCGCCGCGCTCAAGGCGAACAAGAAGCCCGTGGAGTATCTGGTGAAGATGGACGAAGGCCACGGCTTCGAGAACCCGGAGAACCGTCTTGATTTCTACGCCAGGATGGAGGCGTTCCTTGAAAAGCACCTACTCTGAGGACCCATTCGTCAGTCAATCTCCCGCGCCGGCACCGGCCGGAAAAGGGTGCCCGCCGCAATCTGTCTCACGAGTTTCAATGTCGGCCTCGAATTGTCCGCGTGCTTGCAGGCCGAGACGATCTGATCAGGACGGTCCGCTTGCCGAAGACATGGAGCCAGCTTACGAAATGAAGAAGCGTTGCCGACGCGCGTTCAGCATGCTCCGCTGCGGACGCGACTCCGGCGGCGTGAGGTTCGGCTTTCCGCCTGGTCATGCGGGGTGGCTCGTTAGCGCAAACCAATCCTTAGACAACGAGGCCAGGGCACTTTCGACTTCTACGAGGAATAGCGCGCGCTAAGGCCCTCGTTTCGCAAGGAGAGGGCGTCACGTGGCAAGCCACGGAATCCGTTTCGGCTTCTTCAAGTTTTCCAGGTCGGATCGTCTGTCAGCATCAGCGCTCGCATTTGGTGACCGACACTGATAGGCAGGCAAGCGTTGAGAACGCGCAAGATTTGTTGAACCCGAAGGAAACGAAATGTCTAAAGGATTGACGCTGGCTTTGCGCGGTCGTTTCTTTGGCTATCAGGGTTGATCGCTGCGGTTGCTTTGATGGCCGCGGCAGTTTTTCTCATCCATCCTCTGGTGACCCGGTATGTGGAAGCGAAGCGTTCCGCAAAGAGCCTCGATAAGCAGACCTCAAAGGGATTGCATCTAGAAGGACGCTTCGAGGTTATCCGAAGGACTGGCTTTCTTACCGCAACAACGGAGGGCTTTACTGGCGGGAACGGAGTCAAGGCCATTAGGTCGATCTCGACGGGTAGAGCGGACGCAAAATTCAATCCATGGGGAGTTTTACTGCGACGCTGGCAGTTGGATTACATCCGGATTCCGTCAGGGAGAGGCGGAGATTCAAACCTACGAGCCCAAAACGGAGAACAATCCACCGAAACCTTGGTATGCTATCTTCCTGCCAGATAGGGTGTATCTGGCGAAAGTGGTCTGCGACTCGGCGGACGTCACGTGGCAACTGCGTGGCCGCGAGGCGGGCTTCTTCCAAGACCGGACTTCTCATTACGCCCCATGGACGTGATTTCGATACCGGGCCACAGGCGGGACGATGAAGACAGGCATGGTTCCCGATCTCGCGCTGATTCAAATGCACCTGCTTATCACGAGGGAACTTCTCACGCTGCATGATCTGGAGCTTGCGCCCAATCAGGAAAGCGAAGGCCGCATCCGAGTCAGAGGTCAGGCCGGACTGAAGCAGGACAAGAGCCTTTCCGTAACAATGAATTTTTCACAAATCCCGGTCGATCCTTGGATACCTGAAGCCTGGGCAAATTTGTTCCGAGGCGAAGCGTCCGGTGAGGTATCCTGGGAGGGGCGGGATATGAAGCTGGAAAGCTCCGCCGGTCGCGGAGCCTTTCGAATTGAAGGAGGCCGCGTATCCGGCGCCCCATTTCTCGATCAGGCCGCAGCTTTGACCGGCAAGAAATCTATCGAGGAAGTCGAGCTGAGCCGATTCTCGCTGCAATTTGAGTGGAAGTTTCCCGGGTGGAAGTCGAGCAGATCGAGATCGAGGCGCAGGGCGCTTTTTCCATCAAAGGTAAAGTTCTAATCGACAACCAACGTCTTGCCGGCTCGGTGCAACTCGGCACCACCCGAAAGTATCTCGAGTGGTTGCCCCGCGCCGAGGAAATTTTTGCTCGCGAACGGGATGGATATCTTTGGACGACCGTGAATCTGGCTGGAACAGTGCAACAGCCCCAGGAAGACCTGAGTCCCCGCGTTGCCCAGCTCTTGAAGAAATCCCCGGGGCTGCAGTAGGGATCTTTTTCCGTCAAGCAGGTGAGTGGCTTGAAAAGAATCTTGGCGGCAGTAAGAAAGCAGAATCAAGCAAGCCCTAGCCCAGCAATGACGTTTCAAGCGCTCGGGCTGGCCGTAGAGAAAAGGGGCCAGCCGCTAGGACATGACGACGAAACGGGTCACTAGGGTTGAGAGCGCTGATTGTCTGCGAAAGAGGCGAAGGCAAAGAACGCAGTGGTGTCGCCGCGGTCGCCCAGTCTCGCCGTGTTTAAGTCGAGTTCCCGGTCAAGCCTTGCCTGAAGTCTGCCTTTCGAGACATGGTGCTCGCTCCGACCGCAGATGGCATCGCTGACCTTCATGTCGTAGGCAGAGATGCTTTTGGCGATGCTACCCGCCGCTCGGCTACCCGAAAAACCAGCGCGACGTGAGTTCCAGCTACTCCAAAGACGGGACCAGTTTTCCAACGAATTGCGCGAAGGCCAAAACGCTGAGAAACCGGCGATGTCGTCGATCCTTCAATCTCTTGCCTTGTCGTTACAAGGTGGTTGATTCCCGCGAGGCCGGCCAAAAGGAAGGAGTCCCTGGCTTTATCCTCACGGAGTTCAGAAATAGGCTAGCGCCATCGGTCGTCACGAAGGCTCGCCAAACTTGTCTGGCACACCAAGGTTCGTCCATCTGGAATGGCGGCTCGATTCCTCTAGAAGAGGGCTCCATCGTCTTGGCGAAGAGTAGCGTACCGGAACCGCTCGTGCGACACCTCTAGGGATCACTCCTTCGCGTCAGGAGGATTTGCTTGTGCCTTTCAATGGCCGTCCCTCAGCCACTGAATCGGAATGCCAGGACGTTTTTCAGCGCTCCTAGCGAACGTAATTCCCTTTCTCTTGAGGCCTCCCAGATACGTCCGTCCGGGTTCTTGTAATCAAAACACTGAACTTGCGTATTGAGGCAAAGGAGCAGAAAAACCGGCTTAAGAGGCAGTCGGATTCACACGTGAGCCAGGGACAATTTGCTCGGGTTATCACGTGCCCGACGTAATAACTCCGTTTTGGTGATTGATCGCCTCCAGGAGCACGGCGTGGAGGGAGAAGCGTCAAAAGATCGGGCGTCAAGCCGCCCGGGCCTTTGCAAAGTGCGGAACTATTAATGGTAGAAGTTCGTAGGATCTGTTGCGCGTCAGCTTCCATTACTGCCACCGGCCCGCCCCAATCTTGGTAATGCCCTTGATTTTTCTCCCAGTGCTACTGAACCAGACGTGAAGATTCTGGTTTTTCACCCGAGCTTGTCGAAAGAACTTTAGTATAACAACATGGTAGTGCTTTTGAGTTCGCCAGACCGTGCTTCAATGCTCTCGCGCCTTAAATAAAGAGGCTGCGAAGATTTCACTGGAATAAATTGCTGGCAAGAAAAGTCAGGTTGCGCTGCAGTCGAGTGTCTGCTCTCCTGATGAGTGTTGTTGAATGATCGAAACATATTTGAGAGTTTGCTCTCTGGTCTGCGGTTTTTCCAGTATATTCTTTCTTTGCATCAGATCGAATTATCGTCTGAGCTGTAAACCTGGCATAGCAATACGTAACTGAACGAAGTACA
>ERZ1370068.10165-contig-8886_pt1 | contig 54601 bp, 72 predicted proteins | sample MGYA00561227_ERZ1370068 | MGnify/ENA primary metagenome ERZ1370068 (study PRJEB38410, sample SAMEA6850437) | metagenome | study: Metagenomic assessment of the ecological functions of the soil: analysis of the soil microbiota associated with the... | reverse complement strand
CCATTACGTATTGCTCTCGACACACTCTTCCTCATCGCAGACGACATCCAACGCATCCGTGGACGCGTCGCGCGGCTGAAGGGATCCGGCACGCCCACGCGGAGTTTCCACACTCGGCGCACCCGCTGCCGCCTTCTCTCGAACGTCCGCGTCATCGAGCGCGGCTCGCAGATCTGATGGCATCCCCGGCGAATTTCGTCGTTCTACCGGTTCCGCCGGGGAGGCAATCAGAGTCCGCGTACGTTGGACGATATCGGCGCTACCTCATGCGCCGCGTCGAGGGCGAGCTGCGCATCGCGCTTCGCGAGGCGATCCCCGACTCCGAGGAGCCAGGCCGCCTCGGCGCGGTGAGCTTCATCCTTAGCGCTGCGGGCGCCGTCTCGTAGCCGAAGAACTCCTCGCTGCGGATGTCCGTGTCCTCGACGCCCGCCTTGTCGAGCGTGACGCGCATCGCTTCCACCATCCCGGGCGGCCGCCCGCCACGTAGAAGATCGGCGCCGGCAATCCGCCTCTTCTGTCGCCTGCGCGATCATCGCCTCGTCCACCAGCGAGCCGCCCGCCTCGGTCATCGTGGTGACGAGCGAGAAGTTGGCGCCGGCGCGCGATCGCCCGGAGTCTGTCGAGGAATGCGCTGTCCTGCGCGCGCGATTCGAGTACGCGACCGGTGGCAGCGACGGCTGCGGTGGGGCATGCCGTCGCGCGCGGACTGCCGCAACATGCTCGCGAACGGCGTGATGCCGATCCTCTGGCGATGAAGACCGCGGCGCGCCGGGTTCTGTGCAGAGTGAGCGATCCGGAAGGACCATCCACTTTCACAGCGGATCCGTCCGCCAATGCGCGAAGGGTGCGCTTGTAGGCACTGTCGCGCATTCGCGTGTGGCCACGACGAGCTTCCTCAGCCCTCGAACGGCGTTCACCAGCGAGAAGGCATGACCGCCCACGTACTGGGCAGCAGGACCTCGATGGCCTGCCCCTGCCTTGAAGGCGAACTTTCCGGCCAGGTGAAATGGAACTCCATCGTCCTGTCGGCGATCTCTGCGCCGCTCGAGCAGCTTCACGTCGTATGTGCCGCTGGCCTGATAACCTCGCGTTGGCGGAATGGTTGTGGATCGACTCCGAAGTTCTCGCGCTCCCACCGCGTACGGCCCGTCACGCGTGGATCCGCGCATTCAGCTGCCCCGGCCACGTCGCGCGCCAGGTCCTCGACGAACTTCCGGTTGCCATCGTAGGCCGTTCTCGAAGTCACGAATTTCTCGTCAGGCGCTCGAGAAGCCCATACGCCTCGCACGACGCCGCTCCCTCTGGCCACGGCGATGAGCTCCCCTCGATCCGCCAAGCCGTCGAGTCGCGGCGGCGATCGTGATGTGCGGCGCTGGTTATCGCGCCGTGCTGAGTCTTCTTGGAGCACGGGCACAGGCTCGTCGTGGGTACCAGCACGCGCGCGTGCGGAACGTAGCGGCCATCCGGGCCCCCACGCTCCCGCGCCACCACCTGCAATCGAGCAGGCTCACTCGCTGACACGGGGGCCGCTTTGCGCACGAAGTAGGAAAAGACATCTCGACGGTTCCCGCGGGCGCGTCCAGGCGCTCCAGCGTAGCGAGCACCATGTCGCGAAAACCCGCGTGGATCGAGGCACGCTTCGAGGATCTCGGATGAAGGGCGATACGTGCGTGCCTTCGGAAGCGGGCAGTAGCGCGACGGTCATTGAAAAAGTCGCTACCGTTGCAACGGGCGCGCCGCAAGGCGAGCACGGCCATCGGGTAGCGGACACCTTTGATTCCGACTTCGTCGATGGCGATGCTGCGGCCGTCGATCAGGCTCTGGATGCGTCGGGAGGCTAATACGCTCCTCTGGGGAGCGTTCACCCAACATCAGATGAAAAGTCGAACCCGCCGCGTTCCCTGATCAATCGACGTGCGGGCAGCGCTCCTGAATGCGGTGTTTCTCGAGTCCGCCGTTGCCCAGCCACTTCTTCGTTCTGTCCGGCGGCGCGGTCGATGAGCCTCGGCGCCATGCGAGAAATCGCGGGCGAGACCGACAGGGGACACAGCGGCGGCACCGTGACGATTTCCACCTGGTCCTGGAACCGCTCGATCTGCGCCACGAGCTGGTGCGCGGTAAGCGAGGGTGATCGCGTGCAGCCCGCAAGCGATGGCGCCGCGAGGCGCCCTGAGGTCGCACGCGTAACCCGTCGGCAGCACGATGATGCGTTCGGCGCCAAGCTCTGACGGCGACCCCGACCGGCGTGTTACCGGGCGATCGCACTGCAGCCGACGAGAAGGCGCTCCCCGATACGAACCGGCGGAAACGCCGCGGGAATCGCCGCAAGGCTCAGCGAGCACGGACTCCACGGCATTGCCGGCTGGACAGCGTGACCGTGCCGTGCCGTGAAGCAGGCCTGGTCGTGACCACGCGCACCGGAACCGCCAAGCGCGCTCCAGCCCTTATAGCGCAGGTGCCGCTCGAGCAGCGTGCGCAATCCGGACGGATCGGACCACGGGCAGTGCGGCGCACCACGAATCCCGCGCGATGCCGCGCCACGCGACGGGAAAGACCTCGCGCCGGTTGAGCCCGCGCCAGATCGCGTCGAGGCGCGCGGGATGCCGTCCGCGTTCGGCGCGCCGGCGAAATACGCGTTGCTGATGGCGCCCGCCGACGAACCGACCAACACGTCCGAACGACGCTTCGAACGCGACCAACCCAGTGGAGCATTCCGACTCCGCACGCTGCGCCGAAGCTTCCGCCGCCGGCGAGGACGAAATGCGGTGCGTGGTGAGGCGTTGTCCGCGGGCATGTGGTATCCCGGGTTGTACTCCGCTTCTCAGTCGCTCCAGCTTCTGCGATCGATGCTCCACGCGCCGGCGCCAGTTCACCAGGCCGCCAGCAGCACGAACCCGCCGGCGATCGCGAGGTTCTTCATGAACACGATGGTCTGACCTGGTTGGCGAAGTTGCTGTGGAAGATGAACGCCGTCAGCAAAGTGAAGCCGGCCAGCAGGAGCGCGGCGCGATTCGCGTCTTCCAGCCGAGGATGATCGCCGAGGCGCCCAACGACTTCGGTCGCGAATCACGAAGCGGGAAGCAATGCACCGTGGTTCCGCCCTGCGAAGCTCGATGCGTACGCCGCCGTGCCCGGAGTAGGCGCCGACCTTCCGAGGCCCGAGACAAGAAACATCAGGGCGAGGGAAGACACGGCCCGACAGCTCGGCGGCGTTCTTCGAGAATCCCCGGCGGATCGCCGGGATTGCAAGGCGAGGCTGCTCGCTTCATTCTCCCTTTGAATGACCAGATCGCGTGGCCGGCGTCGCGCAGGTTCCGGGCCGATTCGGCGAATTTCCTCTTCGCCGCGCGCCTCGAGCGCCTCGGCTTCTGACGTGGACCGAGAAGCCGCCCGTGACGAGCGGATACGGATGCTTGATCGCGGAGCCGAGCACGAAGGACGTGTCGCCCACCGCTTCCAGCGTCGATCGCAAGCCGCCCTGATTCCCGGGAAGACCGCGAGCTGGCCGGCGCGGATCGGGCGAGCCGCGTGCAAAGGCGCCGGTATCGGACAGCGAATGCCAGCCGCTGCGACGCGTGTGTCCCTCGGGCGGCGTGTAAAGCCCAGACGCCTCGCCATCCCCGAGGCGCACATGCACGTAATTCATCCCGGCCGGCGCGTCGGATCACGCTCTCTCGCGCGCCTGTAGGCACCGAGGATCACGCGCGCGGGTCCGTCCCGGCTGCACAGGATTCGGGCGTCACGTATTGGCTCCTCGGCTGCGGAGTTCTCGTCGGAGGGCGGCGGCGCGACCCGCCAGCTGGAATACGCGCAGCGGCCCGCCCGGCGTGGCGCCTCCGTCGTGCCACACGCCGTTACCGGCCTGCATCCATTCCAGGCCGCCTCGGCGGCGCACGGCGCGCCGCCTTGCCGGTCGTGTCCTCGTAGCGAAGTCCTCCGGACAGGATCGTGGGTGAGCGTCGCGATGCCGGAGTGCGGGTGGATCCCGGGAAGAGTGGCTCCGGACGCGGCACGACCTCGGCGTAGTCGAGGAACACGAACGGCTTGATCAGCTCGCCGATGTCGCCAGGGCTGGCGAGCCGCGTGATGGCCGCCATGCCGCCGCCGCCCGGCTGTGACCTGGCGATCTGCCTCTGCGCGGCAGGGATGACGCGGTGCGGAGCTGCTCCGCGACGGGGCAGTCCTCATGTGCGTCTTCCTCGCTTCAGTGCGGCGAAGGCGAGCGTGGTTGCGCGCGAGCCGCCGGATCGATTCCTGCGCCTTGGCGAGCGCGGCGTTCTTCGGCGCGTCGCCCATGGCGAGGCCTTCCGCGTAGACGAATTCCGACGTCCTCGATGCCGAGGAAGGCGCAGGAAGTCGCGCACGTACGACGGTCTGCGTGTCGAGCGGCGTGCCGGCGTAGAGGCCTGCCGCGCGCGGCGAACACGTACGCCTTCTTGCCGGTGAGCAGGCCCTTCGGTCCCTTCTCCGTGTAGCTGGAAGGTGACGCCGGAGCGCGCGATGTGGTCGAAGTACGCCTTGAGCGTCGAGGGCACGCCGAAGTTGTACATCGGCAGGCCGAGCACGATGACGTCGGCCTCGGCGCAGCTCATCGATGAGCGCGTCGGCGGCGGCAGGCGACGGCCCGCTGGCTCCTGGCGGTGCGCGCCTCGCTCTTCGCGCGGAAAGATCGCGGAATCGCTCTCCCGCGGCGCTGGCGGAGAAAGGCGGTGGCGCGGCGGCGGAGTGGCCCGCGCCGATGTCGCGCGTGATTCACCTCGCCGGTAAAACGTCGCGGTTGCTGCCGCTGCCAGCGCGCCCATCGACGAACTGGCTGGCGAGCGGTGGACTCGTCTGATTGGCCGCCGGTGGAGAACATGCTGGTGCGGATCTGGAGAAGCGTCCTCATCTTGCGTGCGCCTCGAATTGCGTGTTGGACGATTCCATTTATTGGCGCACGCGATTCTGATCAAAAAGCGCAAAATTTTGAGGCCCCCATCCATCGAACCCATGAATATGGTCCCAGTGCACCTCGAACCACCCTCGCCGAGCAGTGGCGCGCGCCCCGCAGGCGGTCGTCGAGGCCGGCGGCTACGCGCAGGCGGCCGAACGGCTCCACAAGACGCAGTCGACGTGATCACCGGACGCCGTGCAGCAGATCCTGCGAAGCTCCTCGGTGCTCCAGCACTTCGAGATTCAAGGGGCGCAAGGCGGCGGCGACGCCACCGAGGCGCGCGCAACGCTGTACTGGCGCGAAGACGCTCCCTGAGGCGGCGCGATGCCTTCGAGCGCGGCGCCGCGGAGATGCACGCCGCAGAGTGGCAGCCGGAGATCCGCATCGCCATGGAGACGCTCTTCCGATCGCGGTACCCTGGCTGGAGGCGCTCGGTATGCCGCGCGCGAGCGGCCCGGAGACGTGCGGATCGAAGTCATCGAGACCGTCATCTCCGGCACCCGTGAGCTCCTGGAAGCGGCGCGGGTCGACCTGGCGATCGGGCCCGAGGCAAACGGCAATCCGCGGCATTCCCCTCTTGCCGATTCTGCATGGTCCCCGTGGCGGCCCTCGCATCGCGTTGCATCGGCAACGCTGGGACGCGCCCTCACGGATCGCGACGTCAAGCGCCATCGCCGCATCTTCATGCGCGAGACGAGCGTGCAGCGCACGCCCGAAGTCGAGGGCGTGAGTCTGCGCCGGACGGTGAGCAACAAGGCCACGCAGATCCGCGCGCCTCTGCCGATGGGACTGGGCTGGGCGTGGATGCCGGAGGAGACGATCCTTCCGGAATCGCCGCGTGCGGGCCAGCTCAAACCGGCTGCGCGCCTGCAACCGGGCGCGCATCGCACCGCCCACATGCACGTCGCGTTCGCCGATCCCGAACTCCCTCGGCTCACGACGCCGCGCGGCTCGCGGAAATCATCCGCGCGCGCGTGCACGTCTCCTGGGCGAGAAGAGCAAGAGAGTGCCATGCCGCTCTTTCGCGGGCGGCCTCGCGAAGCGCGGGCAAAATGACCGCATGAAGAAGGATCGACGCCTTCCCCCACATCTTTCCGCCGAAGTTCTTCGAACGCAATGCCTGAGGTGCGTCCGACCGGCGCGGCCATCAAGCGCTGGCTGCACATCCCGGTGCTCTACGACCTCGACGCGCGCGCGCGAGGATGATGGACGAGTTCGGCCCGGCTATCGGCAGATCCTCACGCTCTCTCTGCCTACGCTCGAAGCGCTGGCGCCGCGCCGAGAAGTCGCCGGAGCTGGCGCGCCTCGCCAACGACGGCATGGCCGAGATCGTGCGCGCAGCACCCGGAGCGATTTCCCGGCGTTCGTCGCGTCGCTGCCGATGAACAGCGTCCGCGCAGCGCTCGAGGAGATGGACCGCGCGATCGAGCGAGACTGGGCGCGCGCGGAGTCCAGATCTTCACCAACGTGAACGGCCGCCCGCTCGACGAGCCCGAGTTCACGCCGATCTTCGAGCGCATGGCGAAGCAGTACGACCTGCCGATCTGGCTGCACCCGACGCGCGGCCCGCGATTGCCCGACTACGCTCTCGGAGAAGAAATCGAAGTTCGAGATCTGGTGGCTCTTCGGCTGGCCGTACGAGACCAGCGCGTGCATGGCGCGGCATGGTGTTCTCGGGATGCTTCGAACCGCTGGCCGAACCTCAAGGTCATCACGCACCACCTCGGGCGCGATGGTCCCGTACTTCGAGGACGCGCATCGGCTGGGCATGGACCAGCTGGGGACGCGCACGCGCCGACGAGGACTACACGGTGATCCGCGAAGCGACATGAAGCGAAGGGCCGCCGTCCCGTGGACTACTTCCACCTGTTCTACGGCGACACCGTCGGTCAACGGCTCGGCCGTCCGCGATCCGCTGCGGCCTGGACTTCTCTCCGGCGCCGGACCGCGCTCTTCGGCACCGATTGCCCCTTCGATCCGCAGGGCGGCCCTTGTTCATCCGCGACGCTGCGCGCGATCGGCGAGCTGGAGCTGGAGCAGGAAGTGCTCGACAAGCCTCATGCACGGAAATGCCGAGCGGCTGCTGCGGCTCGACCGTCGCATCGGCGCATGCGGCTGCGGCGAATAGGCGCTCGCAGCGCACCTTATAATTCAGCGATGGTCCTGGTCGGCATGCTCGATTCGCCGTACGTGCGGCGCTGCGCGGTTTCCATGAAGCTGATGGGCGTGCCGTTCGAGCATCGCCCGGTCTCGGTGTTCCGCCATTTCGAACAGTTCCGCGCGATCAATCCCGTGGTGAAGGCGCCCAGCTTCATCTGCGACGACGGCTCGGTGCCGATGGACTCCACGCTTCATCCTCGACTACATCGAATCGACCGTGGAGCCCGCGCCGGCTCACGCCCGTCGAGGGCGAGCCCCGCAAGGAAGCCCTGCGCATCAATGGCCTCGCACCTCGCCGCGGCCGAGAAGTGCGTGCAGATGATCTACGAGCACCAGCAGCGCCTGCCCGAGAAGCGCCATGAGCCGTGGCTGCAGCGCGGTGGAGTCGCAGGCGAATGCCGGGTTCGGCGAGCTGGAGAAGGCGATCCAGCCCGGCCGCTGGCTGCAGGGCGATCGGATGGCCGCCTCCGACGTGGTGACCGCGTGCGTGTGGCGCTTCGCCCAGTTCTACCGCAAGGAGACCGCGGCATAGAAGTGGCTCGCTACCCGAAGCTCGCGGCGCATTCGGCGCGTGCCGAGGACGTTGCCCGAATTCGCCTCGACGCCACTCGATTGAAGCGCATCTTCATTCCCGTCGCGGCCATCGCCGTGCTCGCCATTGGCGGGGCGTGGTGGGCGGTGCTGCGCGTGGCGACGAATCCAGCGACCGACGCTGCGCAGGCCAACGTGGAAGGATCACGACGAGCGCGGGCGCCGGGGCTGGATCGCAACTCGAGTTGCCCGCGCCCGCAACCACGGGGCGCACCGTTCGCGCGCTCGCGCCCGCGTCCCTCGCGCTGCGCAAAGAGATCCGCGACGCGCCCGACTTGCGCGCCTACTACGATCGCGTGAAGGACCTGCCCGATCCGACGGCGAGCGCTCGTACCGTCTCGCCGAGGCGATCTTCGAGTGCTCGATCTTCGTGGACAAACCGCCGTTGGAGCTGGACGAGCGTCTCGCGCTCGCCAAGTCCGCGAGCGAGAACGCCGCCGCAACCGGGTGCTCTCGCGACGATGGTCGGCGCGCTGCAGGGATTCAGTGGGATGGGCGCGGGTCTGGCGGAGCTCACGGAGCAGCTGCACAGCGCGCCGAGGTGGCGAGCTATCCTGCTGCCGCCGTTGCGCGATCGCTGCGTTTCGAGCCCGCGGTCCTCGACCTCCAGCACGCCGACACCGGTGGCCAGCTGGCTCCTCGCCACCAACCCCGATCCGGAGGTCCTGCTCCAGGTCCATCAGTACCTCAACGCGTCCGCAATGGTGGCGAATGGCTGCGGCAGAACGGCGTCAGTGTGCAGTCGGAGCTACGGATGGGCGCTTCTCGCAGTGCGACTTCTGGCGCCGACTTGCGGCCCGCAGGGCCGGCCCCGCTGCATGATGGTGCGTCATGCGCGGCGGGCGTGCGGCTCGCGCGAATGAGCAGGTCGTGATGGTGATGGGGCGGGCAGGTAGGCCGTGAACGGCGCCGACGATCTGAGGACCCAGCCGCACAGCGCATCGCCAACCGCGACTGGGTCGGCGTGGGATTCATCGAAAGGAGCAAGAAGTGACGAACCAGCTATCCGATATCCGCCGCGACTTCGAGCGCGTGAGCGCCGACGTCGTGAAGCGCTCGAAATTCCAGGCCGCGATCATCGCCGACGTCGCGGGACGCCGCGGCACCATGCACGGGCGCATCGCGCCGGTCGCGCCCCGCAGATGAAATGCGCGGGCCCCGCGTTCACCGTCGAGGTGCGCCCCGGCGACAACCTCATGATCCACACGCGCGATGACCATGGCGAAGCCGGGCGACATGCTCGTGATCGACGGCAAGGGCGACCGCACCTGCGCGCTCGATGGGCGCGATCATGATCAACGCGTGCAAGCAGCTGAAGCTGGGCGGCGTCGTGATCGACGCGGCGATCCGCGACTCGCTCGATCTGCGCGAGATCGGCTTCCCGGTCGTTCGCCGTCGGAGCGAACCCCAACGGCCCCACGGAGTTCGTGCCCGGCCGCATCAACTGGCCGATCTCGTGCGGCGGAATCGCCGTGGCGCCCGGCGACCTCATCGTCGGCGACGCGGACGGCGTGCTGGTCGTCGAGCGCGAGAAGGCCGCCTCGCTCCTCGGAGGCCGCAGAAGAAGGAGGACGACGAGACCGCGCGCATCGCCGACATCAAGCAGGGCAAGGACCTCAAGCCCAAGTGGCTCGACGCGTCGCTGCGCGCCGCGGGCCTGCTGAAGGAAGGCGAGACGCTCTAGCGCCGCTCGCCCCAGATCGTCTTCTCGGAAAATCCCAGCTCGGCGAAGTCGGGCGCGCGCAGGTGCGCCTCGTTGGCGCAGTAGAATCTCGTCGAGCTGGCGGCGGCTTCACGCTCGTGCCCGCGAGCATGGCGTGCGCCTGGCCGCGATGGTGGATCTGGTGCTGGAAGAGGTGCGCGAGGATGCGATGGAGCGGCGTCGCGTTCGACGCCGGTCCGCCGGGGCAATAAGACCGCGGCATCCATCTGGTCGTCCGCGCAGCGGATTCGCACAGCGCGATGAGCCGCCGGTCGAGGCGTGCTGCTCGCGCGGATAAGCGCGGCAGTCGTCGAACGGCTCCTCGGAATCGAAGAAGCGCCGTGCGTTCTCGTGCGGCGGCAGGCCGGCGAGGCTGCGCTCGAGGATCTCGAGGTAGAACCAGTCCACCGTGACGATGTGGCTGAGCGTGGCCTTGATGGAGGAAGAAGCTCGCGCGCTTCGCGGCGAAGTCCTCCGCGCGTGAGCGCGCAGCACGCCTTCAGCAGGCGATGGTTCGCCCACGCATTGTTGTATGCCTCGACGACGAAGTGGCGGGCGAGCGATGGCCATCCCCATATAGTAAAGTTCCTTGCCTTGCGACTCGACCGAATCCTTTCCCCTCGACGATTTCGAGCACGCCGCGCGCGGCCACCTGCCGCGCCCGGTGTTCGCCTACGTCGCGGGCGGCGTCGAGGACGATGCGGCGCTGCGCGACAACCGCGCCGCCTTCGACGAGCTCGGGCCTGTCGCGCGCGCGTGCTGGTGGATGTCGAAGCGCACTACGGCGACGAACCGCGCTCTTACGGCCGCGAATACTCGACGCGCCGCTTCGGCATCGCGCCCATGGGCGTGTCCGGCTCGATGGCGCGTGCCAGCGGCGACATCGTGCAGCGCGCAGCGAGCCCGCGGCCGCGTGCAACGGTTCCGATGATCATGAGCGGCGCCTCAATCATCGCGCCTGGAGGACGTGCGCGCGGCTGGCGCACCTCGACATGGTTCCCAGGCGCTACCTGCCCGGCGATCGCACGCGGCGATCTGGGCGCTGGTCTGGATGCGAGTCGCGCGCTGCCGGCTTCAAGACACTCTCGTCGCTCACGGTCGACGTGGCGATCCGTGTCCGAACCGCGAGAACAACGTCCGCGAGCGGATTCAGCGCGGCCGCTGCGACCGACGCCGCGCCTCGCTGTGGGACGGGCGCGTGCGCCGGCTGGACATTCGGCACGTGTTCCTGCCGACGCTCATGCGCCGCACGGCATCCCGCACCTCCACGAACAACCGGAACGCGGCGCGCCGCTCATCGCGCAGCACGCGCCGAGCGCGACCTGGCAGCCGCGCGACAAGCTCTCGACTGGACTGGGCACGTCGATGCGCGAACGCTGGAAGGGCCGCCTCGTGCATGCAAGGGCGTGCATGCGCGCCGCATGACGCGCGCATGGCGCGCGATCGCGGCGTCGACAGGCGTGCATCGTTTCCAACCACGGCGGGCGCCAGCTCGACGGCGCATAACCCGCTTCGCGCTGCCGCGTGCTTTCGTCGAGCAAGGCGGTGGCGGGCAACGTGCCTGTGATGATGGACAGCGGCATCCGCCGCGGCACCGACGTGCTCAAGGCGCTCGCGCTCGGCGCGGATTTCGTGTTCGTCGGCCGTCCGTTCAACTATGCCGCCGTCCATTGGTGGCGAGGGCGGGCGTGAAGCGCGCCTACGAGATCCTTCTCAGCAGGGAGTAGCGTGCTGCGCGGCCTCCGGGAGACAGGTGGGACTGAGAACCGCCTCGCCCGGGATGAGCCCGGACTATCTCCCGCGCATCGGGGGCGTTCGCGGCCCCGGCATGCCGGTTTGAACTGTAACGATCCTGTGCTGCGCTTGCTCGACAGGGTAGCCGCCAAGAGCTGCCCACCATCAGGCGTCAGAAGCCGCAGTTCAACTACCTGATGGAGGTTTCGATGAAGAGATTCACCCTGTTGTTCGCAGCAGCCGCCCTGTCGGCACCCGTGTTCGCGCAGCCCGGCAGCGAGGCGGGATATGCGGGCTCCCCGACGTACGTCACCGCGCGCACGCTCGGCGGAAGACCAGGCCATCACCGACGCGGTCATCCAGCGCATCGAAGCCGACCTGCTGATCTCCGGCCGGATCGGCGTCGACACCGCTCGCAACGTCGTCACGCTTCTCCGGCCGCGTCGCAACGGCGATGCAGGCCGAGCGCGCGACGCGCGACGCGAAAAGCGTGCGGGGCGTGCCGGCGAGGTCGACAACCAGCTGCGCCCGCATCCGGGCGCATAGCGTTGCGTGAGGACCCGGGTGGCCAGCACGATGGCCGCCCGGAGGCTACTTGCCTCGCCGCCTCGGCGAGGATCTCGCATGAGCGAAGGCGATCCTTTCCGCTCGAATGCGTCGAAGCGACGATCAATTCGTCGGCGCCCGTCATCTCCGACGATCTTCGCAGGTTCTGCGCGCACGCGCTCGGGCCCGCCCACCACCATCAGCGCCATGCGCTCCGCGACCGCGCAGGCGTTCGCCCGGCGACCAGATCGCTGTCCATGTCCTCCACCGGCGGCGGCAGGGGAGCGCGCTTGTTGCGCGACGATGCCGAGGAAGCGCTGGTACATGCTGGTCGCGAGGAATTCCGCGCGCTCGTCCGTATCGGCGGCGAGCGCGGGAACGCCGACCATCACGTAGGGCTTGTCGAGCTGCGGCGACGGCTTGAACTCGCGCGCGATAGATCGCGAGCGCTTCCAGGAGATCGCCGGGCGCGAAGTGCGACGCGAACGCGTACGGGCGCCCGATCGCCGCGGCGAAATGCGCGCTCCACGTGCTCGAGCCGAGGATCCAGATCGGCACGTCGATGCCCGCGCCGGGAATCGCCTTCACCGCCTGGCCCGGCTGCGCGGGCGCGAGGTACGACATGCAGCTCCGCCACCTGCTCGTCGAACTCCTCGCCGCGCATCGGCTCGCGGCGCAGCGCGCGCATGGTCAGCTGGTCGGTGCCCGGCGCGCGCCCGAGGCCGAGATCGATGCGCCCCGGATGCAGCGACTCGAGCGTGCCGATCTGCTCGGCGACCACGAGCGGCGCGTGGTTCGGCAGCATGATGCCGCCCGAGCCGATGCGGATCGTGCTTCGTGCTGGTCGCGCGATGTGCCCCATCAGCACCACGGTCGCCGAGCTCGCCACGCCCTCGAGGTTGTGGTGCTCGGCGATCCAGTAGCGCCGGTAGCCCCAGCGCTCCGCCGCCTGCGCGAGCTCGCGCGACGTCGCGGAATGCGTCCGCGACGTCCCTGCCCTGCGGGTAGGTGGCGAGGTCGGGACGGAGATGGGAGTGGAGGCGAGTCATGGATTTCATACGGGGGTCAGCTCCGGAGACTCGTGGGCAGCACGGCAGCTGTTCTCGCCTAAGCAAGTCGGCGGTCTGACTCAACGCAAAGCGGCAGCCGAGGGCTGCCGTTCCTTGCATGATTACTGCGTGATTCGTGAGAGCTCAGCCGATCGGGCTTGATCTGCGATCGCCTGCTTGCCCTTCGGGCCTTCCTTGATTTCGAACTCGACCTTCTGGTTCTCCTTCAGGGTCTTGAAGCCGTTGCCCTGGATCTCGGAGAAATGGGCGAAGAGGTCCTCGCCGCCGCCGTCGGGTTTGATGAAGCCGAAGCCTTTGGAGTCGTTGAACCACTTCACGGTACCGGTGCTCATTGCGTTTCCTTTTCAGTATGAATCCCCGGTAAACCCCACGGGGCTGGGGCCAGCGACAAAAGGAAAGCAAGGCGGACAACTGAAGTGACGCGCCGTGTGATGCCAGGCGGTTACTGGAGTTACTGCTTACCGATCCCGATCACTGCGATGCAGAAGTATACCGGAAGGAGTTCAAGTGCGTTAGGCGGCGCAAGGTGCTTGAACTGATTCCATTCTGGACGTCACATCTCGCCTGCCATGATCCGCCGCAAAGCTCGCCGTGCCCTCGGCGCGGGGCTGCTCGCCAGCTCATGCGCGTCCTCTGCCCAGCCCATCCGAACCCCGCGCCGTCGCTCCGCGCGGAGCGCTTCGGCCGCTGAACAATCCGGTGGTGCGGCTCTGTCGAGAACGCGGCGCCCTCGGTCGCCTACATCACGACGGAACGCGTCGAGCAGACCACCTTCTTCACGGTGGGCGTGGCGAAGAACACCGGCAGCGGATTCGTCTGGGATGCCGCAGGGCCACATCGTCACCAACTTCCACGTGGTGGAGGGCGCGCGCAACGTGAAGGTGCAGCTCGACGCGGGCAAGACCTACGCGGCGCGCGTGATCGGCGTCGCGCCCGACTACGATCTCGCGGTGGTGAAGCTCGCGCGAGGTGCCGCCGGCGCTTGAGGCCGCTCCGCTCGGGCCATCAGGCGGACCTGCGCATCGGCCAGTCGGTGTACGCCATCGGCAATCCGTATGGACTCATGCGCACGCTCACCTCGGGGCTGGTGAGCGCGCTCGATCGCCACCCGCCGACCGACCGACGATGCGCGAGATCGGCGGTGCGCGATCCAGACCGATGCCGCGATCAACCCCGGCAACTCCGGCGGACCGCTGCTCGATAGCGCGCGGGCGCCTGGTCGGCGTCACGACTGCGATCTCGTTCTCCCTCGGGCGGCTCGACCGGCGTGGGCCTCGCCATTCCGGCGGACCTCGTGAACCGCGTCGTGCCCGCAGCTCATCGCGCACGGGCGCGCGCGCAGCCCACCATCGGCATCGTGCCCATCGACCCGGATCTCGTGGCGCGCCGGGATCACCGGCGTGGTGATCGCGGACGTGATCCGCGACTCGCCCGCCGCCAATGCGGGACTCAAGCCCTACAACCGCCGCAGCGCAGGACCTGGGCGACGTCGATCATCGCCGTGAACGGCCGGCCCATCGAGTCGCTGCCCACGCTGGGCGCGGAGCTCCTGATCGCGTGGGCGTGGGCGACAGCCGGCGGAGCTTCACCGTCGATGCGCGCGACGGCAAGGAGCGCCGCGTGAAGGTGATATGCGATCGACGCCAGCCGCTGACTACTGCTTCTCGGGCAGCTCGCGACCTTCGAGTTGCTCGAGGAAGCGGCTTGAAGTCGATGGGGCCTTCCTGAAGCGCTTCTGCAGGTTCGCGAGACGCGGCCCCAGGCGCGGTCGAAGTAGCATACGGTCGCGTCCCACTCCGCCCTCGCCCAGCGCGGAGTGGTGCATGCGTCACCTCCGTGTTCTTCTCGTCCGACCGGGACGAAGGCCGCACGATCACCACCGTGTGCTGCGCGCGATCTCCGGTTGCGAAGGCGGCGCATTCAGGTGAACGGAGGATCATGCGTGGGCTCCTGCACGCGCGAGGAAGCGCATGTCGTCCGCGCCCTTCAGCCCCGCCGGGGCGTACGGATTCATGTAGATCTCGAACGCCCCGCCGCAGCGCGGCGCCTCGACCTTGGCGTCCGGCGCGAAGATGCCTTCACGCCTCCGCTTGTCGTCCACGCCTTCCACACACCGCGCGCTGATGGGCGCGCCCGCCACGCCCTGCTTCTCGATCGCGCGTTCGGACGCGGCGGTCGCGCAGGTACCGGCCGTGGCGGCTGGCTGACGAAAGGCGAGGAGCGCGTGACTTTCGCCATGTCGCCTTTCTCCGTGCTTTGCGGCCTGGGCCCGCGTGATCCCACCCGAGATGAACGACGGCATCCGCCGCGCGCTGCTCGCGCCGCATCGCGCTCAACCGTGAACGCCCGGCTTCCACTTCGCCGGGACACCGGCATCGAGATTCCCGGAGGTGGGAGGCGCGCGCTGCAAGTCGTGATGGCTCCCGGCGCGCACCGCGTCGAAGCGAATGGCGAGCGCGCATCGCGACCGTCTTCATGGTGGCGGGCATCGCGCTTCGCTCTCGTGCATCCGCGCGCGAGCTCGACTCCGTCGCGGGCGCCTCGCCACCGTGAAAGGCATGCACCTGCAGATGAACGGCGCGCCGCTCGCGGGAACCGTCGAAGGCCATCAGCGCGATTTCGCGGGATTCGCCGCCGCGGGCGTGGCGAAGCAGGGCCTGAGCTCGCGCGTCACCGATTCGCGCGGCCCAGGCGGCGTCGGACGCTGGGTTTCGGCCACGGCGCCTTCATGGCGCTCGAGCCGCCGCTCGGGCCTCAACCATGCGTCCCGCTGCAGCCCACGCGCATTCCATGACGTCGCGCTTCCTCGACGAGTCGTCCTCGCGCTCGGAAGCGACACCGAGCGCGAGATCCTGCGCCGAGGCGGACACGCGGCGCTCGCGCCCGGCGAGGGATCGTTCATTTCGCCCTTCTTCGGCATCGCCCCACGGAAGACGGCGGCGGGCGCATCATGCGAGTTGCAGAACGGGCTTCACGTGGGGCAATCACCGCGTCGGCCACGCGCAGGGGCGCAGCATCCTCATGGGCCTTTGCGGCGCGCGCACCGCGTCCTGTCGCCGTGGGTCCCGGCTGGACGCTCGCGTCGATCGCCGCGGCGTTCGTGAGCCCCGGCGAGGGCGACTTGCTGGAAGCCGCGGCGTCCGCGTGGTCCATCGCGGGCGCTGGACCGCGGCGGCGCGCACGGGAGGTCATCGTCCCGGGCGCCCGGCGCGCGTCTGGAGGTGGTCACGACCCACGCGCGCCGGGAGGAATAGGGGTGGCGAGAGGGCCCGTGTTATCCGATTGAGCGCTGAGGCCATGCTTGAAGCCAGTCTTTCTTGCGAGCCGCCGTCGCCGCTGTCGCGCGGCGCCGTCCTACGCGAATCACGCGAAGCCGACGGCGGTTCGTGAACCCGAGAAGTTCTCCGGTTCCGCCAACCAGCGCTGCGAGATGCAAGGGCACGCTGGATGCGCTCGCCCAGCACATGAAGCGCGCCGGCGATCGCCGCTACGATCGCGCCCAACGAGGACGCCCACAGATCGAGGTGCTGGACCTGGCCTTGCCGGCTGGGCTGCGCTTCACGGCGGGCGCGCGCGCTCAGACGCGCGCACCGTGCGCGGCGCGGCGGATTTCCCGACGATGAAGCTGCAAGCAGACGCGCCGGCAATCGCCGCAGGGCGATGCGCAGCGGCGAGGCGGGACTCTCCGGACATGACGTACCAGAACCACGGACTCACCACGCGCGGGGCGAGCGAGCCCTACTACTACGAGAAACGGATGATCGACGAGTGGTTCCGGTCAACGTTTGCGCAGCGCTCGCCCTAGAAGTCCCACGACCGTCTCGAGCGCCCTTTCTCCTCGGCGCTCGCATCGCAGAAGCGCTCGCGATCGCCGCGAGCCGCTTCGCCCTCGCTTGCAATACGAGGCGTCGCCCCCTGGGCGCTCGCCGCGATGCGTACGGCGCCTGGTCGTGTTCCGCCGCCTGCGATTCCCACCAGCCCCCTCGGCCTCGCATCGCCTTCACCAGGCGCGACATCGCGGGCGGCTTCACGCCCTCCGCGGCCGCGGGCTCGCCCAGGGACTGAGGTCCCCGGAACACCAGCACCGACAGGGCCGAGGCGCGCGGGCCGTGAGAAGCCGTTCGCCCGTCTGCGCAGGGTGCGCAGCAGCACGATGGCAAGGTGGTGGAACTCCTGGACGAGGTCGGGCTTCACTTGACAATTAACTTAGCCGTGCTAATAATTAGCAACGCTAACATATCGCCGGCCCGGAATCAAAGGAGAGCGCCATGATCACCGCCATCCAGCAAATCGCCGTCAACGTGAAGGACTTGGGCGCGCCAGGGCCTTCTACCGCGACAAGCTCCGGCATCCGCCACCTCTTCGACGGCGGGCCGAAGCTTCACCTTCTTCGACTGCGGGGGGCGTGCGGCTGATGCTCGGCACGCCGGACCGGCCCGAGTTCGATCATCCGAGCTCGATCTGCTATTTCAGGGTGGATGACATCCGCGCAGCGCACGGCAGCCCGTGGGCGAAGGGCGTGAAGTTCCGGCGACCAGCCCCACCTCGTCACGAGGCTTCCCGACTGGGTAAGCGCTGGCTTGGCCCTCCTACGACGGGAGGGCAACGTCCACGCCCTCATGTCCGAGCCGCCGCTTGCGAAGTAGATAAAGCTTGAACGCCAGAGAACGCAGAGACAAGCAAACCATGGCTCGGTCAATTCGCGATACTGGTCACTTGGTCATGAAACTGACCTGACAGCCTTCGTTTTCTCGGCGTTCTGCTTTCTCTGCGTTTCAGCTTTAGGTCTTTCGGCGTCGGTGGCGAGGCCGCGGAAGTAGGTGTCGACCAATGTCTCGGCGTTCTTCTCGAGCGAGAAGGAGCGTGGCGCCAGCACCCAGTTGGCGATGAGGCCGGAAACGAGCGACATGGTGCCGATGGCGGCGACCTTCGGGTCGACGCTCTTCGGCAGCTGCCCGCTCTCACGCAGGCCCGGAACCTTCCTCGATCGTGCCCAGGCACTCCTTCTGGCTCGCCACGTGCCGCTCGCGCACGCCGGCGGCATCGCCCACGTATTCGCACTCAGGATGCTGGCACGCGATCTCGAAGACGCGCCGCGTTCACGTCCTGCGCGGTTCGCAGCAGCACCGATGGCGCTGCGACGAAGTAGCGCCAGCGGATCGGGCTGCTCGCAGCAATCCGCGCCTTCGCGGATCGCATCCATGGCAGCACCACGCGCTGCATCATCGCGTCGAAGAGCTCCCCGCCTTGTCCTTGAAATGCCGGTAGATTGCACCGCGCGTAACTCTGCGCGGCGGCGGCGATGTCCTCGAGGAGGCGTGCGCGACGCCTTTTTCATGGAAGACGCGCTCGGCCGCATCGAGGATGTCGGTGCGGGCCTTCTGAGTGCTCTTCTGTTTGGCGTGTCGGACCATCAGGGGTTGACATACATTCACGGATGTATGTAAATTGTCTCACGCTTCGACCGGGGCGTGTGAACACCCCCTCCGCCAATAACAACGCGACTCCTCCCATGCAATCGCCATCGCAGCCGCTGCGTCGCGCGCAACGCGCTCGCCTCCTCCATCGCCGCGCGAACCCGCCGCCTGCGGCTCCTGCGCGGCTCCCGGCGGCGGACGCGGCGGCATGCCTCCGGCGGTGGTCGCCGTGCAGGAAGTGCAGCGCGAAGGCCGTTCCGGTCGGAATTCGAATACCCCGCGCAGACCGCGGGCTCGTCGCGAGGTCGGAAGTGCGCCGCGCGTGAGCGGCATCCTCGCTCAAGCCGCAACTTCGAGCGAGGGCGCAGGTGGTCGCGCCAGCGGCCAGTCGCTCTTCCAGGCTGCGACTCCGGCGCCCTTCGAGGCCGCCGATCGCGCGCGCCGAGGCCGACGTGGCCGCGGCCGAGGCGCGCTTCAGCAACGCCGCGCAGCGCAACGCTGCGACGAAGCCGCTCTTCGAGGCCGAAGGCCGCCTCGCAGAAGGATTTCGACGACGCCGTCTCCGCCGAAGACGTCGCTCGCGCGATCGTGAAGGCCGCGCGGGCGCGGCTGGTCGAGGCGCGGCTGAACCTCCGGCTACACGCACGTCGAGTCGCCTGTCTCGGGCGTCACCAGCCGCGCGCTCAAGAGCGAGGGCACGCTGCGTTGCCGGCCCGCAGGACCTCCTCACCACCGTGACGCCAGGTCGATCCCGATCTACGTGAACTTCGGGCTCTCGGAATCGGAGCAGCTGCGCCGTCGCAGCGAGACGGCCGGCCGAGCAAGCTCGTGCTGCCGAAGGACAACCGCTTCGAGGTCGCGATCCGCTTCGAGGACGGCACGACCTATCAGCGCGCCCGGCAAGTTCGCCTTCACCGACACGCGCGTGAACACCGCGAACCGGAACGTCGGATGCGCGCGCCGAGTTCCCAATCCCGCGGGCGAGGTGCGGCCGGGCCAGTTCGTGCGCGTCGATCCTCAAGGGCGCCGCAGCGTCCCGGACGCGATCGCCGTGCCGCAGCGCGCCGTGATGGAAGGCCCGCAGGGCAAGATGGTCTCATCTCATGTCGACGGCGACGAACCAACGAGCAATCGCCCAGCCGCGCCCGGTCACGGTCGGCGAATGGACCGGCACCGACTGGATCATCACGACGGCCTGAAGCCGGGCGACAAGGTGATCGTCGATGGCCTGGCGAAGATCTTCTTCCCCGGCGCGCCGGTGCAGTGCTGGGCGATCCGAATGCGCCGCCGCCGGGTGGCGCCGGGTAGCGGGCGCCGCCCAAGGCCGGCGGCAAGGGCGAGGCGCAAGAAGGGCGAGGGCGAATGAAATAATGTTCTCCGCGCTTCTTCATCGACCGCCCGATCTTCGCGGTCGTCATCTCCATCTTCATCGTGCTCGCGGGCCTCGCCGCGATGCGCGTGCTGCCGATCGCGCAGTACCCCGAGATCGCGCCGCCGCGTGGTGCACGGTGCGCGCGGTCTATCCCGGCGCTTCCGCCACGGTGCTCGAGCAGACCGTCGCCGCGCCGCTGGAGAACGCCGATCAACGGCGTCGAGGACATGCTCTACATGAGCTCGACCTCGTCGTCGAAGGGCGTGGTCGAGCATCCAGGTCACGTTCAACATCGGCGTCGACGTCGACAAGGCGGCGCTCAACGTGAACAACCGCGTGAAGCAGGTCGAGCCGCGCCTGCCGCTGGAGGCGCGCCGCCAGGGCGTGGCGGTGGAGAAGGGCTCGTCAGTCGTTCCTGCAGGTGATCGCGGTCTACTCGCCCGACGGCAGCCGCGACGACCTCTTCACCTCGAACTACGTGACGCTGAACGTGCTCGACCAGGTGAAGCGCGTGCCGGGCACGACCAACGTGCAGATCTTCGGCGCCAAGGACTACGCGATGCGCATCTGGCTCCAGCCCGACCGCCTCGCCGCAGCTGAAGCTCTCGCCCGGCGACATCATGCGCGCGCCGTCAACGAGCAGAACGCGCAGTTCGCGCGCCGGCAAGATCGGCGAGCCGCCCACCGGCGGCGGCGCAGGAGCTCGTCTACACCGTGACCACCACGGGGCGCCTGTCGGAGCCGAAGGAGTTCGAGGACATCATCGTGCGCGCCAACCCGGACGGCTCGCGCCTGCGGCTGAAGGACGTGGCGCGCGTGGAGCTCGCCTCGCGCGACTACGAGTTCATCGGGCCGCGTCAACAACCGCTCCGCGACCCTCATCGGCGTCTTCCTGCAGCCCAGCGCCAACGCGCTCGACGGTCGCGCAAGGACGGTGAACGCGACGATGAAGACGCTCGCAGGAGCGCTTCCCGCCGGGCCTCAAGCAGGAGGTCGTGTACGACACGACGCGCTTCGTCGAGGTGTCGATCCGCGAGGTGATGATCACGCTGGGCGAGGCGATGCTGCTCGTCTTCCTCGTGGTGTTCCTGTTCCTGCAGAACTGGCGCGCGACGCTGATCCCGTTCGCCGCGGTGCCGGTGTCGCTGCATCGGCACCTTCGCCGGGCTTGCTGCCGCTCGGCTACTCGATCAACACGCTGACGCTCTTCGGCATGGTGCTCGCCATCGGCATCGTCGTGGACGACGCGATCGTGGTGCTGGAGAACGTCGAGCGCATCATGCACGAGGAGCACGTCGACGCGCGCGAGGCCGCGATCAAGGCGATGCAGCGAGGTGACGAGCCCGATCGTCGCCATCGTGCTCGTGCTGTGCGCGGTGTTCATCCCGATCGCGTTCCTCGGCGGCCTCACGGGCGAGCTCTACCGCCAGTTCGCGGTGACCATCTCGATCGCCGTGGTGCTCTCCGGCATCGTGGCGCTCACGCTCACGCCCGCGCTCACGGTGATGCATCCTCAAGCGCGAGCACAAGGCAGCCGGGCCGCTTCTTCCAGTGCGTTCAACCGCTTCCTTCGCGCGCACCACCGACCGCTACGAGAACGGCGTGGCCTGGATGGTGCGCCGCGGCGCCGATCGCGTCGCGTCCTCTTCGTCGTCATGGTGGCGATCGCGGTGGGCCTGTGGCGCGCTCACGCCGGGCTCGCTCGTTCCCGAGGAGGACCAGGGCTTCTACATCGCCGATCGTGCTGCTGCCCGACGGCTCGTCGCTCGAGCGCACCGACGAGATGGTGCAGAAGGTGGTCGCGAGCGGTGAAGGAGAACCCGAACGATCGAGAACGCGGTCGCGTTCACGGGTTTCGACTTCATCGGCGGCGGCACCTTCCGCAACAACGCGGCGACCATCTTCGTCACCATGAAGCACTGGGACGAGCGCAAGCGTGCCCGGCGCAGGCGCCTCGTGGGCGAGTTCTCCGGGCGCACCGGCGGATTCAAGGAGGGCCTCGCCATCGCGTTCAACGCGCCGGCGATCTTCGCCCTGGGCGCCACCGGCGGCTTCGAGCTGCACCTGCAGAGCCGCGGCGACGGCGGCGCCAAGCGCTCGCCGAGGTCTCGCAGATGTTCATCGGCCGCGCCATGCAGGAGCCCGGCATCGCGCAGGCGCAGATGTTCTGGCGCCCGAACGTGCCGCAGCTCTTCGTCGACGTCGACCGCGAGAAGGCGAAGGCGCTCGGCGTGCCCATCGACGAGGTGTTCAACGCGCTCGCCGCGACGCTCGGCACCTACTACGTGAACGACTTCAACAAGTACGGCCGCACGTGGCAGGTGCTCATGTCCTCGGAGTCGCGCTACCGCAAGCGCCCTGACGACGTGGGCTACGATCTACGTGCGGAGCGACGAAGGGCGAGATGGTGCTCGGTCTGGCGCGCTCGCCAACGTCCAGCTACACGAGCGGTCCCGGACACGCTCGAGCGGTTCAACAACCTGCCGGCGGTGACGCATCCTCGGGCAGCGGGCGCGCCGGGCGTCGAGCACCGGGCAGGCGCTGGAGAAGATCGAGAAGGTCGCGAAGGGAGGCGCTGCCCTCGGACTTCACGCTTCGACTGGAGCGGCGCCTCGTACCAGGAGAAGAAGTCCGGCGGCACCGTCGCTCATCGCGCTGCGTGGCGGGCGCCTTCATGGCGTTCCTCATCCTCGCCGCGCAGTACGAGAGATGGTCGCTGCCGCTGTCCGTGATGCTGGCCCTGCCTTTCGGCACGTTCGGCGCGTTAGCCGCGATCTGGATCAACAACCTCGTCTTCACGATGTTCGGGCGCGCGCCGCTCGCCAACGACGTGTACTTCCAGATCGGCCTGGTGACGCTGCTGGGCCTTGCCGCGAAGAACGCGATCCTGATCGTGGAGTACGCCCTGCTGAAGACGCAGGAGGGCCTGCGCTCAGTCGCGCGCGGCCGTCGGTGGAGGCCGCGCGGCTGCGCTTCCGTCCGATCCTCGATGACCTCGCTCGCCTTCATCCTCGGCGTGCTCGCCGCTCGCGTTCTCCACCGGCGCGGGCGCGGGCGCGCGCCACTCGCGTCGGCACCGGGCGTCATGGGCGGCATGCTCGCGGCGACGTTCCTCGCGATCTTCTTCGTGCCGTTCTTCTACAAGCTCATCATGTCGCGGCAGCTGGGCGGAGCTAGCCTCGCTCCAGCGACGAGCTGAAGGACGGAGGCTACGCACCATCGCGAGATGCACCAGCACAAGGCCACGCGAGACCATCCGCGCACGCGCGCTCGGAGGTCACGATGACTGACCAGCAACCCCGAACGGCCGCGAGCCGGTGTCGCGTTCAGCAGTGCTCATGGTCGCTCGCGGTCATGTTGCGCTCGCCGGCTGCACCGTGGCTCCCGACTACAAGCGCCCGGAGCTCGACCTGCCGAAGGACTACGGCGTCGACGCAATCGGAGCAGCGCCGGCGCCGCAGAAGTGGTGGACGGTCTTCAGGCGATCCCGTGCTCGAACAGGTTCGTCGACGAAGCGCTCCCGCCAGCTGCGACCTCAAGGCCGCCGCGGCGTATCGAGAATGCGCGCGGGCGCTCGCCAGTACGCGCGCCGCTCACGCGCTGACGTAGGCGTGAGGGCGCAAGCGTCTCCCGCGACCAGGCCTCGGCGTTGCCCAGGCGTCCGCCGATTCCGCCGGACTTCCTCGAGACGAAGACGCACCGCCTCGAGCTTGCGGCTCTCGTGGGAGCTCGATTTCTGGGCAAGCGCAGACGCGCGATCGGAAGCCGCGCGCGCCGAGATCGTCGCGAGGCGAGGCGGGCCAGGAAGCGATCCGGCTCTCGCTCATCGGCGACGTCGTGCGTGAGCAGCTGCCGCGCTGGAGTCCCTCGACCGCGCGCCTCCGATGTGCTCTGAACGCACGTCACCTCAGCCGCGTGAGAACGCTCGAGCTGCAGAAGACTGCGCCTCGACGCGGGCGCCAGTCTCCGAGCTCGAGTACCGCCAGGTCGAGTCCGATTTGCCTCGAGCGCACGCGCGCTCGTGCCGCTGATCCGCCAGGCCTGCGTATCCGCCAGGAAGGCGCGCTCGCCGATGCTGCTCGGGCCGCACGCCGCGCGAGGTCATGGAGCGCGCGTCGATCGTGGCGCGCCCGCGCTGCCCACGCCGTGGAGGTGCCGGCGGGACTGTCCTCGATCCTGCTGCGCCGTCCCGACGTGCGTAGCAGGAAGCAGCTGCAGGCGGCGAACGCGCGCATCGGAGTGGCGCGCGCCGCGTACTTCCCAGCAGCATCTCGCTCACCGGCACTTCCTACGGCGGCGAAGCCAGGCGCTGGGCGACCTCTTCACCGCGCAGGCGCGCACCTGGAGCATCGCGGTGGCGGTCGCAATGACCGCTTCTCTTACGCCGGGCGGGCAGATCCCGCCGGCGCGGTGCGAGGCGGCGGAGGCGTCCACGATCCCGAGGCGGAGATGCAGTCTATCGCAAGGCCGATCGCCAACGCCTTCCAGCGAGAGTGCGCGAAGCGATCGCCGCCGCCCAATCGAACACTGCGAGGTGGCGGTGGCCCAGCGCGGATCGCCGAGACAGCGCTCTGCGCCGCACCTACGAGCTCACGCGCCACCTGCGCTACGGACGACGGCGCGGTGACCTCTGCACTGCTGGACACGGGCGCCAGCTGCCTGCCCGTGAGCTGGTAAGCGATCGACGCCGATCGCCCCGATCGGCCGCAAAGGATGCGATCGTCGACACCTCTATCTCGCGCTGAAAGTGCATCGCAAGAGATGCCTACCTCCCCGGACGCATTTGTCCAGCAGCGCTGCGCCACTCCATCCTCGAAGCTGCGCAGGGAGGCGCCGCTGGACGCGCAACGCATCCGCTACGAGGCGCGAGCATGGCCGCATCCGGTCGGCCCGGCGCGAGCTGCCAGATGGCCCTCGTGCTCGAGCATCCCTCGTTCGCGTGGCTGCGCCAGCTCTCGGCGCTCATCGCGCGCCTGGACGAGTGGATGCGGGCAGGCTGCGACCAGCTCGGGCGACGATCGACGACCCGCACGTGCGGTCGTGGAATCGCGCTGCGCGACCTCATCAGCGCCGAGCACCGCACCGGCATCGGGCCACGGCAAGCCCTACTGGGAGATCGCCGACGAGGTCGCGCGGTGCTGGTCGAGCATCGCAGCAAGGCTCTGGCGCCTCATCACGAGGGTAAAACGCGGCGCACATCGTTCCGTTCCGGGAGCATAGATGCCGTGGGGCGGTCGTGCTGGCAGTGACCTGCGGCCGTCACCGACGCGAGCAGGCACAACGCCTCTCGTAGTCGTTACTCGGGATACTTCTGCCGCATCGTTTCGACAGCGCCGCGGCGACGCGGGCGTCTCGTGGCGGCTCGCGCGCGTCAGTCGCGCGCGAGCACGGCAAGCGCGTGCGCCTGTGGCTCGACGACCTCACGGTGCTCGCGAAGCTGCGTCCCGAGGTCGATCCGGCGCGCGACACGCAAGCAGCTGGAGCGGCGTCGAGGTCGCGCGTATGCGACGATCCCTTCGATGATTGCCGAGGTCGCTGACGTCGCAGTCGGGACGTATTCGGTTGCAGATCCCGCCGCGAGGCCTACGTGCTTGCGATGGCGACGTGCGCCGAAACGCCGCGCTGGATCAACCTCGAGTACCTGAGCGCCGGAGGACTGGGTCGAGGGCAGCCACGCGCTGTCCGTCGCCCAATCCGCGCCTGCCGCCGTCGCTGAAGCACTACTTCTTTCCGGCTTCACGCCGCACGGGGGCTGCTGCGCGAGGAAGCCTCGCTGCGCGCGGCGCGACGAGTTCCGTAGGCGACGCGGCACGCAGGCCGCGTTCTGGCGATGCGCCGTGGGCGAACGTGCCGCCCGACGGCGCGCTCGAGTCAGCCTCTTCGCTTACCGGGCGCGCCGTTGACAGACTCGCGCGCGCGTGCGCGGCATCATCCGGGTCCGTGTGGCTCGCGGCCGCTGCGAGGCTATCGCGGCCGACGGTGCTCGACGCTGGCGCCGCATCGCGGCGCCGCCGATACAGCCATCCGCCTCCGTCCCTCAGGACCGGCCTCACGACGCAGCTGCTCTGGGCGTGCGACGTGAACTTCGTGCGCGGCGAGGATTCGCTTCGTGCGCGCCAATGGGCCGGCGCGGCCCTTCGTGTGGCACATCTATCCCGACGGAGGACGGCGCCCACTGGGTGAAGCTCGGCATTCCTCGCGCGCTTATACCGCAGGGCCTGTATCGCGCGCGCACGCGGCGCGCGATCACGTCGCTTGGGAGGCCTGGAACCGGCGCGACGAGGCCCGTCGGGACAGTGCAAGCGCGCGGGCTTCGCGGCGCCGGGCGACTCGGCTCGGCGCGAGGCGCTCGAGGCCCACGCGCGGCGGGTGGGCGCAGCGACTCGCTACCACGGCCCGATCCTTGCGGCTGCAACTGGTCGATTTCAGTCGGATAACGTGCTATGAATGACAGGCTTTTCGCGACCAGCTCGAGAGCGGGAACCTCGTTGGAGCGGACAGCCAGCCGCCGCTCAACGCAGACCGAGCAAAAACACGGAAAGCGAGCATGAAGACTCGCCCAGAACTGCGCAGCGGCAACGTGATCATGGTGGGCAAGGACCCCATGGTCGTGCTGAAGGCGGAGTACAACAAGGGTGGCCGCAACGCCGCCACCATGAAGATGAAGATGAAGAACCTTCTCAACGGCTCCAACATGGAGACCGTGTACAAGGCCGACGAGAAGTTCGAGCTGCTCATGCTCGAGAAGAAGGAAGTCACCTTCTCGTACTTCGCCGATCCCATGTACGTCTTCATGGACAGCGAGTACAACCAGATCGACATCGAGAAGGAAAGCCTCGGCGACGCCGTGAACTACATCGAGGACGGCATGACGGGCGAGGCGCTCTTCTACGAGGGCCGCGCCGATCTCCTTCGAGATGCCGACCACGATCGTGCGCGAGGTGGTGTACACCGAGCCCGCGGTGCGCGGCGACACGTCGGGCAAGGTGCTCAAGCCCGCCAAGCTCGCCACCGGCCACCTGGTGCAGGTGCCGGCGTTCTGCGAGACCGGCGACCAGCATCGAGATCGACACGCGCACGAACGAATACAAGCGACGGGTCGCTGCGCGGCACCTGATTACGCGGCAAGCGACCCGCGTGTCGTCCCCATTTTATACAGGCAACGATCAGGGACCCAGACAAGAAGGCCCATGCAGGCCTTTTTGTTATTACTTTGTCTACAATTTGGGAAACTGGATCGCCTCCGCAGATGACGGAGCGCAAATGCAGACACTAAGATCGCGCCATCGGCGGGGATGGCATCGGGCCAGGGTCGTCAACGCGGGACTCGATGTCCTGGAACCATCATAAGCTCAAACGGCGGCTTCCGTTTCGAGGTCGAGCACTTCGACTGGAGCTCGGACCGCTACCTAGAAGCGACGGCGCCTACATCCCCGAAGGCGGCCTCGAGCAGCTCAAGCAGTTCGACGCGATCTTCTTCGGCGCGGTCGGCGGCCAGACGGTGCCCCGACCACATCTCGCTCTGGGGCCTGCGCCTGCCGATCTGCCAGGGCTTCGACCAGTACGCCAACGTGCGGCCCCGCGCGCGTGCTGCCCGGGCGTGAACGAGCCCGCTCGCCAAGGGGCAAGGACATCGACTGGGTCGTGATCCGCGAGAACACCGAGGGCGAGTACGCCGGCATGCGGCGGCCGCGCGCACACGGGGACTGCCGATCGAGACCGGCGACCGAGGTCGTCGGTGTTCACGCGCAGTGGGCGTCGAGCGCATCCACCGCTTCGCCTTCGAGCTGGCGAGGCAAGCGCCGCGCAAGCAGCTCACGCTCGTCACCAAGTCGAACGCGCAGCGCCACGGCATGGTGCTGTGGGACGAGGTCTTCGACGAGGTGCAGAAGGGCTATCCCGACGTGCAGACCGACCGCGATGCTGGTCGACGCGATGACCACGCGCATGGTGCTGAAGCCCGCACTCGATCGACGTCGATGGTCGCGCAGCGAACCTGCACGCCGACATCCTCTCGGACCTCGCCGCGGCGCTTTCCGGGCAGCTCGGCATCGCGCCCACGGCGAACCTCAACCCCGAGCGCGACGTTCCCCTCGATGTTCGAGCCGATCCACGGCTCGGCCTTCGACATCACCGGCAAGGGCGTCGCCAATCCGATCGCGACCTTCTGGACCGCGTCGATGATGCTCGAGCACCCGGGGTGAGCAAGGACGCATCGCGGCGCCTCGCGGACGCGATCGAGCGGGTGACCGCGGAAGAAGCACTCTCACGCCCCGACCCTCGGCGGCGCGGCTGCGAGGCCCCGTGGATGTCCACCGCGCAGGCCGTGCGCAAAGGCGATCCTGAGGCTGGCAACCAAGTCCACGGCACCGCTTCAGCCAGCTCCAGCCGCTCAAGCAGCCCTTGGCGCGATGGCGCTCAAGCGACCTGCCTGCGGGATGCGGGCACTGTCGTCGTGCTCGAGCACGAGTCGAAGGTGGTGCTCAGGGACGACGCGCTGGGCGATCCGATCACGTGCGCCGCGTCGCGGTCTGGCTTCCATCCCATTACAACGAGGGCGCCACGCGCGGGCGGGAGCAGCGGGTTCCCGGCGTGTTCGCCACAATGCGCACATGACATGGTGGGCTTCACGGGCTCGGGCCTCGTCGCACGTGGCGTGGAAGAACTTCAGCGAGAACGTGCCGGAGCGCGCCGCGCGCCTTCGATCCACGAGCAAGGCGCATGGGACCTCGCGATCATGGTCTTCCCCGATTGCTTCACGGCGCTGGGCGGCAACCAATACGTGAACTCGTCGGCGATCGGCGAACTACGCCGACTTACCTCACCACGAAGGAGATCGTTCCCTTCGTCGACCGCGAGTTCCGCACGCTCGCCTCCGCGCGACCACCGCGGCTGCTTCGGCAAGTCCTCCGGCGGCTACGGCGCGATCATCGCACGGGATGAGTACCCGGGCCGACGTGGGCGCGATCGCCGATCATTCGGGCGACTCCTACTTCGAGTTCGTGCTACGGCCACGATCTGGCCGAACACGCTGAACGAGCTGCGAAATATCGCCTGCGCCGATGAAGGCGGGCCTCGTGGACGTGCGCGCAAGATCGGAGAAGGGCGCGGCCGAGGCTGACGATGGCCGTGCGCGGCCTCCTCGAGTCGGTGTGGAAGAAGCCCAAGCTCTCGCAGGCCGAGGGCCACTGCATCATGAACCTCTGCATGGCGTCGCGCTACGACCCGGATCCCGCGAGGCGCCGAACGGATTTCGCCTGCCCTTCAACCTGGAGACGGGCGAAGTGGATCCCAGAGCGCTGGAAGAAGTGGCGCCAGCTACGACCCGCGTGAACCTGGTGGCCGAAGTACCGCAAGAGCCTCGCGTCGCCGCGCAGGATCTACATCGATTGCGGCTCGCGCGACCAGTTCACATCCACTACGGCACGCGCATCCTCTCCAAGCGCCTGCACGAAGCGGGCATCGCGCACGCGTGCCGAGGAATCGACGACAACCACCCGACGTCGATTACCGTGCATGGACGTGTCGCTGCCGTCTCTCTGCTAAGGCGCTCGCTCGCAATCGTCGGTGCCTGACGGCTTGCGGCTGCCTGCGCCGATGCCCTCGCCAGGTGGAGCTTTCCGAGACGCGCTTGAATGCGGCCGAGAAGCGCCTGCCGATTCATACCCGGCCTCATGCGATCGGTCCCGATGGGCGCGCCGTGGTGGCGGAGAATTCCGGCGGCCATCTGCAGCCGCCAGCGCGTGAGGAACGCGAAGATCGGCTCGCCCATCACCTCGCCGAAGCCGCTCGGCGAGCGCGCTGCGCGACAGGCCCACCTGGCGGCCGAGGCGCTCCACCGTCCACGGCTCCGAGGCCGCCCGTGCACGAGCGCGAGCGCGCGCCCCACGAAGCGGTCGTTCAATCCGGCGAGCCATCCTCTTGCCGCCGGGCGGCAGCCGATACACGTAGCGGCGCAGCGCCTCGACGATGACGAGCTCCGCCAGCCGCGAGCGCGTCGCGGCAGCTCGCGCCGACGGCGGCGCGGCGCTCGCCGAGAGCGCGAGCGCCCAGCGCGTCGGTGAGCCAGTCGAGCGCCGCGGCGCCGTGCTCAGGTCGACCACGCACGACCGCCGGGCAGCGCGGCAGCGAGCGGCTCGGCGAGGATGGCGCTCGCGCCGACTGAGGCGAGCAGATCCAGCGCGTGGCCGGTCCGCGCCGCCGAGCTCACCGGCAGCAGCTCGCCGGCGACAGGCGTCTTCACCAGGCGCGCGAGCGACGTCGCCTCGCACGTCGAGCGAGCTGCCGATGAGATGCGCATCGCCGCGCGGGCGAGAAGCGCGAGCTCGCCCGCCTTCAGCGCGCATCGTCTCGCCGCCCGCCGCGCTTCAACGATCGCACTCTCCGTCGACGGACCGAGGTGCGCGCGCGCCGATCGACGCGCTCGCGAGGACACGACGACGCACCACGGCGCGCGCGCCGTGGCGTCGAGCGTCGACGCCGGCCGCGAAACTCCAGGCAGGCGATGCCTGCGAGGACTTTCGGATGAAGGGCGTCCCATCGCGGAAATCGTCCTGACACCATTTCGGAAGTGCGCGGTCTGGGTGTCGGCTGCTTCGGGGAGCTCGGCGTGGACGCATCTCGCCCTCGGCGTTGGCGAAGAGCGGCGCGCCGCAGTCCTCGCAATACTCGGGCGTGAAGGTGCCCGCGAGCTCTTCACTCCGTCACGCCGCACTCGGCGAGCTGCGCCATCACTTCGTCGAGCGGGCCGGGGCGCGCGTCTCGTCCTCGCGGCCGTAGAGCGGCCACACGACGCCGTGCGGCGACCTCAGCTCTCGTCGACGCGGTGAGAAGGCGACGCGGTATTCGTCCACGCGCTCCTCGCCGAAGCCCGCGACCACGGCTTGCAGGTCGGCGGCCTTGGCCTTGAGCGCGTTCTCGAGGAAGCGCGACGGCCGCGCGAATGCCCGAACGGGCGCACGCGCCGGTCCGACTCGCGGCAGTTCACGTAGTAGGCGTCGGGCAGCAGGCACTCGAACACGCAGCCGGGCAGCACCTTGCCGAGCGTGGGCCGCGCCTGCGCGATCCACTGCTCGAGGCTGCCGGCGCGGCCCGCGTGTCCCGAGGCGTCCTCCTGCCAGCGGAAGAGCGCTTGCCCGCGCGGCACCGCGGCGCAGGCGATCAGGAAGCGCGTGTCGGCGAGCAGGTGCGCGGTCTCCGGAAGGCGCGCGAGCTCGAGCGCGCGGCACTTCGCCCGTGATGGCCGCGTCCGACAGGCGCGCCGCCAGCCGGCGCAGCTCCGAGAAATGCCGCGGCAGCTGGTCGATCGAATAGAGGTAGGGCACCAGCGTCACGCTTGGCGCCCTGCGGCGAGCACATGCGCCTGGAGCTGCACGCGCAGCGTGTCGGCTTCCGCGCGCGCGATGGTGCCCGAGGGAATCGCGTACTTCGACCACGCCACGATGGGCGCGGCGACGAGCAGCGCCTGCCAGCGCGCGATCGCCCTGCATCACGACCACGGACTCGCTCTCGTTCTCGACCAGCTCGATCAGCGTGTCGTAGGCGCCGAGGTTGGTCTGGTAGAGGTGGTCGAGCGCGCCGTCGATGGGCGCGTCGTTGCCGTTCTCGAGCAGGCGCGCGACCAGCGCCGACATCTCGCTTTCCCAGAAGCGGTCCTCGGTGAGGCTGCCGGACGCGTTGAGCCCGTTGGCGAGCGCGATCAGGCGCTCGGCGTCACGGGTGAGGCGGGGCGGGGCTTTGGCGCGGGTGCGGGGCATGGCAGACTTTCCGGAAGGGCATCTATTTTAGAACGTTTTACGGGCTCACCGAGTGAGCTTCGCTGCTAGCTACAATTCCCGCATGTTCGCCCCATGCGATCGCCTTCATCGACCTCGAGACGACGGGCACCACGGCCACCGGCGACCGCATCACCGAGATCGGCATCGTGCGCGTGAGCGATGGGCGAGCTCGTCGAGGAGTGGTCCTCGCTCGTGAATCCCGAGTGCTGCGATCCCGGAGGAGATCCAGGTCGCTCACCGGGATCACCAACGAGATGGTGCGCGGCGCGCCCACCTTCGCGCGAGCTGCGCCGCGAAGTGCGCGAGCGCCTCGAAGGCCACCTCTTCGTCGCGCACAACGCGCGTTTCGACTACGGCTTCATCAAGAACGAGTTCCGCCGCCTCGAGATGCCGTTCACCGCCGACGTGCTGTGCACGGTGCGCCTGTCGCGCCGCCTCTATCCCGAGGCCGTCGGCCACAGGCCTCGACGTCGTCATCGCGCGCCACGGGCTTGAGGATGCGCGTTCGCGGCGCGACGCGCAGTCGCGCACCGGGCCGCCACTCCGCGCTGGGCGATGCGCGCGTCGCTCTGGCGCTTCGTGCAGCGCGTGTACCGCGAGCAGCGAAGTCGCCGGAGATCGCCGCGGCGGTGCGGCGCCTCCTCAAGATCCCGAGCCTGCCGCCGCAGCTGCGCGCCCGATGCGCTCGAGCAACCTGCCCGAAGGACCGGGCGTCTATCGCTTCTACGGCGTGAACGACCTGCCGCTCTACATCGGCAAGAGCGTGAACCTGCGCGACCGCGTGCGCTCGCACTTCTCGAGCGACTACCGCTCGCGCGAACGACATCCGCATCTCGGGCGAGATCCAGCCGCATCGAGGTGGAGGAGACCGCGGGCGAGCTGGGCGCGCTGCTGCGCGAGGCGCGGCTCGTGAAGGAGCTCCTGCCGCTGCACAACTACCGGCTGCGCCGGAAGCTCAACGCCGTGCTTCATTCGCATGCCCGACCTCGCGAGCGCCGCCCGAGATCGTCGCCAACAAGGACATCGACTGGGCCGCGCGCGGCCCGAGGTGCCGAGACGCTCTACGGCCCCTTCGCGACGAAGCTCAACGTGAGGCAGCTGCTCGAGGAGCTCGCGCGGCGAGCAGGGCCTGTGCTGGCGCCAGCCTCGGCTGGGAGAAGCGCGGCGGCCCTTGCTTCGCGCGCCAGGTGCGGAAGTGCCGCGGCGCGTGCATCGGCGAGGAGACGCCCGAGGCGCACAACCTGCGCCTCGCCACCGCGCTGGCGCCGCATCGCCTGCGTCGACTGGCCCTTCGAGGGACGCATCGTCGTGCGCGAGCGCCATCCCGAGTCGGGCATCGAGGAGGCGCCACGTGTTCGAGCGCTGGTCGCCACCTGGGCACGGCGCGCGGCGAGGAAGAGCTGGCCGAGCTGCTCGATGCTCGCGGTCGAGATCGACTTCGATCCCGACGTCTATCGCATCCTCGCGGCCCACATCGCGAAGCATCGCCGCCCGGTGCGCCCGCTCGCGCGTCCGCCGGCAGCGCGAGATGCTTCGAGGCCGAGGCCGCCCTAGAGCGGGCTCTGTTGCGATGCCCCCACGCAGGCTCTGCGTCGTCGAGACACTCGGGCCCGTCGTTGTTGACGTTGCTCACGTAGCGGCTCACCGCGCGCAGGTTGATCGGGCCTGGCGTACGGCGTGAGGAGCGTGCGCGCCTCGTTCGGATTGCCCTGCAGCCAGGCGTCCTCGGAATCCTTCGGCAGGATCACCGGCATGCGGTCATGGATCTTCGCCACCGCGTCGTTCGCGTCCGTCGTCGATGATCGTGAACGACTCCACCGGGTCGCCCGTCCGCGGGCTTCCACCGCTCCCACAATCCCGCGAAGCCGAAGACGTGGCGGTCGGGCAGCGGTGATCGCGTAAGGGCTGCTTGCTGCCGGCAACGCCCTGCCACTCGAAGAATCCCGTCGCGGGGACGATGCAGCGGCGCTTCTCGATCGCGGCCTTGAAGGCCGGCTTCGCCTCCACGCCCTCGGAGCGCGCGTTGATCATCTTCGTGCCGATCTGGCGAGGTTCTTTGCCCAGAAGGGCACGAGCCCCCCAGCGCAGCCATCGCAACCTCGCGCCTGCGCGCCGTCGCTTCGTCGCGCGGACGCACGGGCGCTGTCCTGCGTGGGCGCGATGTTGAAGCGCTTGCGGAAGGCGTTCGTCCACCGTCACCGCGAACGTGTAGGCGATGACGTTGCCGTCGGCGTCGAGAAAGTACCGTGCAGCACATCGCTGCCTTTATAACTAAGCCGAAGGGGGCGCGTAACCGATGAAATTCGTCCAGTGGACTCTCGCGGTGATCGGCACCATCGCGCTGGTCGTGGTCGCCGCGGGATTCTTCCTCCCGTCGGGCTTCGCGGTGCAGGCGTTCGATCGAGATCGAGGCCGCGCCCAGGAAGGTCTACGACCTCATCGTCGAGCCGAAGCGCTGGAAGGACTGGAGCGTGTGGACGCGTCGCGATCCCGGCATGCAGATCACGTATTCGGGCCCTCCTTCGGCATGGGCGCGACAGTGGTCGTGGGTGAGCAAGAGCGGAAGGCAGCGGCATGATGGAGTTCACGCGCGTGGACCCCGACCGACGCCGTCGAGTACGCGCTCACCTTTCCCGAATATCAAGATGAAGTCCACCGGCGGCGTTGCGGCTGGAGCCCGCCGGCAAGGCGACGCGAGTCACGTGGAGCAACAGCGGCGACGTCGGCGCCAACCCGTTGAAGCACTATCTCGCGGCGGGGATGGATCGCATGGTGGGGGGCCGGACTTCGAGGCCGGGCTCGCGCCAGCCTCAAGGCACTCGCGCGGAGAAGCCATGACTCGCTGGATCACGCTCGTCCTCGTCGCGCTTCGCCTGCGGCTGCGGTTCGATCAATTCCAACCGGGACGCCGCCGCCCAAGCCGCTCTCGCCGCCACTCCGCGGGATGCTCATCACCGGAAGTGCCAGCTGCCCGGCGGATCCGCCGTACATCCGTTTCGGCGACGGGATCCTCGAAGGCTATGGCGGATGCAGCCGCTTCGTCGGCCGCCTACGTGCAGGACGCCGTGGGGGCGCGCGCCATCGCCATCGGCCGCCTCGAGATCGACCGGCGCCTGCGCGATTCGATGCAGCGACTTGCCGAAGCCCGCACGCTCGAAGTGCTGCAGGCCGTCTCCAGCTACTCGGTGACGGTGGACATCCTCACGATGGCCGGATCGGGCGGCACGCTGCGCTTCCGCGCGGCCGATGCAATGCCAGAGCGCCGCGCAAGTTTCGCCGCAGCCCCGCCTGTCGCCGCGCCGGTAGCGGCCGCGCCCTCGTCCGTCGCTCGTCGGAACCCGCTGGAAAGGCGCTGGTCGATGGCCCGATCGAAGGCGACCGACAGCCGTGGCTCGAGTTCGCCGAGGGCCGCGTCCAGGGCTACACCGGATGCAACATGCTGAGCGCAGGCCCTGGCACATGGAGCAGCGACCACGCTGCGCATCGGCCCCCTCGCCACCACGAAGCGGCGCATGCGCGGGACCGGGCGGCGGAGTCGAGCGGCGCTTGCTCTCCGCGATGAACGGAGCTCGCGCACGTCGCGCGCCAGGGCGATCCGCCTCGTCGCCAGCGTGTTGGTTCCGGCGGCGATCGCTTCGAGTTTTCCGAGGTGAAGTAGTGTCGCGGGTCCTTCCCGTTTCACCGGCCCCTGGCCACCTCATCGCGCGCGTGTACTGCGGCGTGGAGGGTTGTTTCCGGTACTTCGGTGCCGCGGCGCGGTTTTCGACTTCACGGGTGCGGGCGGGGCTTCGCTCGTGGCCACGGGGTCGGGAGGCGCAACCAGCGTCTCCTCCGAGGAGCAGCACGACACCGGTTGGATGGTCGCCTGCTGGACATTTCCCTGCTGCTGATCGGACGTAGTAGCTGGTCGCGGCGAGCGCCACGCAGGATGGCGCACCACACGAGATTGCGACTGCGTGCCTTGGCACTGGATCATCGGAACTTCCCGGGCGCGGGTGCGCCCCGGGGGTTAGATTTCGATGTGCGTGCCCAGTTCAACCACCCGGTTGGCGCGGGATGTTGAAGAAGTCCGTGGCGCGCGTCGCGTTGCGCGACATCCACGCGAACAGGTGGTCGCGCCACAGCGCCATGCCCGGCGATGTCGCTCGCGGGAATCACGGTCTCGCGCGAGAGGAAGAACGACGTGTCCATCACGTCGAAGCGCAGGCCGTAGCGCACGCGGCACGCGTTGAGGATCTCGTCGATGTCGGGCTGCTCCGTGAAGCCGTACCAGGCCTCCAGGCGGTAGAAGCCGTTCAGCCAGGCGCTCGAACTGCACGCGGTCCTCCGCGGCACGCGCGGCACGTCGTGCGTGACGATCGTGAGGAACACGGTCTGCTCGTGCAGCACCTTGTTGTGCTTGAGGTTGTGCAGCAGCGCGTGCGGCACCGTCGTCGGCGCTGCTCGGTCATGAAGATCGCCGTGCCCTGACACGCGTGCCGGCGGATGCGCGTCGAGGCCCTCGAGGAAGGGCTTGAGCGGGATGCCCTGCTCGGCGAGGCGGCGGAACATGAGCGCGCGCCCGCGCTTCCACGTCATGAGCATCGTGAAGATCGCGATGCCCGATCAGCAGCGGGAACCAGCCGCCGTCGGTGAACTTGGTCGCGTTCGAGGCGAGGAAGACCACGTCGATCGACCGAGCATGCTGCCGATCACGAGCGCCACCATCCGACGTCGTTCCATTTCCAGATGCAGGCGCGCCACCACCATCGCGAGCAGGCACTCGATCACCATCGTCGCCGCGACCGCGATGCCGTAGGCGTTGGCGAGGTTGCTCGAGCTCTGGAAGCCCAGCACCAGCAGCACCACCGCGACGAAGAGCGATCCAGTTCACGAACGGCACGTAGATCTGGCCGATCTCGCGTCCGAGACGTGTGCAGGATCTTCAGGCGCGGCACGTAGCCCAGCTGGATCGCCTGGCGCGTCACCGAGAAGGCGCCCGAGATCACGGCCTGCGAGGCGATCACCGTGGCGCACGTGGCGAGCACCACCATCGGCAGCAGCGCCCACGTCGGGCACCATGCAGGTAGAACGGGTTCTTGATCGCCTGCGGGATTGGCGAGCACGAACGCGGCCTGGCCCGAAGTAGTTGAGCAGCAGCGCCGGGAAGCACGAGGCCGAACCAGCGCGATGCGGATCGGGCGCTGGCCGAAGTGGCCCATGTCGGCGTAGAGCGCCTCGCCGCCGGTGAGCGCGAGGAACACGGCGCCCAGCACGAGGAACCCGGCAGCGGGTAGCGCGAACATGAAGTCCACGGCGTAGCGCGGGCTTCAGCGCGTGCAGCACCGCCGGGTTCTCGACGATGCTGCATCGCGCCCGAGCGCGCCGATCGGCGAGGAACCACACGATCGTGACCGGGCCCGAAGAACATGCCCGACGCGGCGCGGTGCCGTGGCGCTGGATCACGAAGAGTCCCGTGAGCACGCCCAGCGTGATCGGGATCACGAACGGCGCGAACTCGGGCGAGTGCGACCTCGAGGCCCTCCACCGCGGAGAGCACCGGTGATCGCCGGCGTGATCATGCTGTCGCCGTAGAACATCGCGGCGCCGAAGATGCCGATGCCGATGATCGGTCCACTTGAGCCGCGGCTCGCCTCTGCGCCTCGCGCAGCGCGAGCGCGAGGAGCGCGAGGATGCCGCCTTCGCCGTTGTTGTCGGCGCGCATCATCACGACGAGGTACTTGATGGTGATGACCCAGACCATCGACCAGACGATGAGCGAGAGGATGCCGCAGCACGTTGTCGGGCGTGAGCGGGATGCCGTGCTCGGGGCTGAACGCTTCCTTCAGCGCGTACAGCGGGCTCGTGCCGATGTCGCCGAAGACGACGCCGATGGCGCCGAGGACGAGGGCGGCGGTGGAGCCGTGGTGTTGCGATGAAGCGGTACCGGGGCGGTGATGGCGCTCATTGTTTTGATCCGCCGTGTGACTTACCCGTCCGCAGGCGGATTGGGCGCGGACTATACGCTCCCTTGCTGCGCCGCACAACGAGCGTCGTAAGTGCCTACTAACCTACTTCGGTCTCGCGCTTATGGGCGAGCGCCGCGAGGCAGGCCACGCCGAAGAGCAAAGCCGCCGCCGTGCTCACGTACACATGCGCGGCCCCGAGCAGGGTCGCGATCCAGGCGAGCCCCGCGATGCAGACGACGGATCCGATGAGGTAGAGCGCGAACGAAAGCATGACGCTTTGGTGCGTGGGCGGGCCGCGGTTCCCACACGCGCGCGGAACGCGATGCGGGCGCATTCCTACATCCCCTACGTGCGATCTCAGCCTTTTCGTCTCGTGAGGAAGGCTTCCAGCGCGGCGACGCGCCGCGGGCTCGCCCAGCATCGGGCGGAACCACTCCGCTTCCGCCTTCCTCTGCAGCTCGACGGCCGCGGCGTGAGGTCCTCGCATGAGGATCTTCGTGCGCTGGACCGATTTTGGCGGCAGGGCGGCGAGCTTGCGCGCAGCCTCGCGCGCGGTTTCCACGACCAGCTCCCTTCGGCACGACGCGCGTGACGAACCCCGCGTCATATGCAACGCCGCGCGTCGAACGGCTCGCCCAGCAGGAGCAGCTCCGCGGCGCGGTGGTATCCCGCGAAAAGCGGCAGCAGGTAGCTCGACGCGAACTCGGGCACGAGCCCCAGCCGCGTGAAGGGCAGCGAGAAGCGTGCGTCGTCGGCGGCGTAGACAAGCTCGCAATGCAGCAGGAGCGTCGTTCCGATGCCGACTGCCGAGCCGTGGACCGCGGCGACAAAGGGCTTGGTCGCCTGCGATGCGGTGCCCGAGGAACTTGAAGACCGGCGCATCCACGGAGGCCGGCGGATTGGCGCGAAATCCTCGACGTCGTTTCCCCGCGCAGAACGAGTCGCCGTTGCCGCGAAAGAGGACGACGCGTACGTTCTCGTCGGCCTCGGCTTCGCGCAGCGTGCGCGCGAGATCCGCATACATCCCCGCGGTGATCGCGTTCTTCTTTGCGGTCGGTCGAGCGCGATCTCCAGCACGCCGCCTTCGCGGCTCGCGACGATCTCCATGTCAGGGCTTCCCGTACACGATGCCGTCCTTCATCACGAACGACACGCGCGGTCATCGCCGTGATGTCGCGCACCGGGTCGCCCGGCACGGCGACGATGTCGGCGCAGCTTGCCGGCCTCGACGCGTGCCCAGGCGATCGGCCAGGCCCATTACCAGTGGCGCCGTACAAGTGTGGCCGCGCGGATCGTCTCCAGCGGCGGCATGCCGCCTTCCACCATGTATTGGAATTCCTTCGCGTTGTCGCCGTGCGGGGCCACGCCCTGGTCGGTGCCGAACGCGATCTTCACGCCGGCGCGATAAGCGCGCCGAGAACGTGCCCAGGATCTGCGGGCCGATCGCCTGACGCCTTGGGCCGCACGATATCGGGAAAGAAGCCCGGCGCCTGCGCCTTCTCGGCGACGAAGCGTTCCAGCGGAGATCGTCGGCACGTACCAGGTGCCGTGCTGCTTCATGAGGGTCATGGCTTCGTCGTCCATGTAGGTGCCGTGCTCGATCGAGGTCACGCCGGCGCGGATCGCGCGCTTCATGCCTTCGACGCCGTGCGCGTGGCACGCGACAGCGAAGCCGTAATCGCGCGCGGTGGCGACGATCGCGGCCGAGCTTCCTGGTCGACCAGCAGCGGCGCATCGCCGCTCTTCCGCGAGGCTCAGCACGCCGCCCGTCGTCGCGATCTTGATGAGGTCGTAGCCTTCCTTGTAGCCCATGCGCACCGCGCGGCGCGCCTCGTCGGGGCCGCTCACGATGCCGTCGGCGGGTCCGGGCATGCCCATCAGCTCGCGTCGCAGTCCGTTGGTGGGATCGCCGTGCCCGCCAGTGGAGGTGATGAAGCGCGCGGCCTGCACGCGCGGGCCCTTCACCGTGCCCCCTTGTCGATGGCGTTCCGCAGCGACACGTTCACGCCCTTGTCGCTGCCCAGGTCGCGCACCGAGGTGAACCCCGCCATGAGCGTGACCTCCGCATTGGCCACGGCGCGCATCGCATGGTCGGTGGGATTGAGCGTGAACTGCTCGGTGAACGAGGCAGGCGTGAGATTCGAGGTCGAGGTGCACGTGCAGGTCGATGAGGCCCGGCATGCACGTTTGCGAGCGCAGGTCGACGACGGTCGCGCCGGCCGGCGACGCGTACCCCGCCTCGATTCGCTGGATGCGATTGCCTTCGACGACGATGGTGCGCTCCGGAAGAACTGTGAGCGCCTTCACGCCGACCAGCGCGCCGCACTGCAGCGCTACCGGGGCGCCGGCCGCGTGAAAGCGAGGCGCATGCGGCGAGCGCCGCGAGGACCTTCGAACGCATGGGATTGCCTTACCTTTCGGATTTCCGGATGACGAGCTTCAGCCCCGACCATACATCGCTCACAGCGCAGACCTTCACGTCGACCCATCCTGGGGGAAGCGCCACCTCGCGGATCGTGTCCTCGGTGACGTCCGTGTCGAGCTTGGCGGACTTCTTCGGCCACGAGATCCAGACGAAGCCCGCGGGATCGATCTCCCGGCGCAACGCCTGGAGGCGCTTGCGCAGCTCTTCCTTGCGAGTGACGGAACACGTGCGCGGCCGTGAGGGGCCGGTGGGCTCGTGCGCAGGTGGACGCCCGGCGAAAGCGTGCCCAGCCAGCCGCGGTATTCGTCAGGCGCGTCAACCGTGTACACGATCATCGGCTTGTCGATGCCGAGCTTCTGCGCGAGGGGCTTGCCCGGAATATCCCGCCATCATCGCCCTCCCGATACGTCGATGAACGTCCCCGTCGAGTACGAAGACTCGTCGGAGCACGAGCCACAGGATCGCCCGCGCGACTTCGTCGGGCTGGCCGCCGCGCTGCATCGGCACCGCAGATTTCACTCGATCGACGCGTCCCGGCTCGCCACCGCTCGCGTGGATCTCCGTGTAGATGACGCCGGGGCGTACCGCGTTCACGCGGATGCCTTCGGCCGCGACTTCCTTCGCGAGGCCGATGGTGAGCGAATCGATGGCGCCCTTCGAGGCCGCGTAGTCGACGTATTCGCCGGGCGAGCCCAGGCGCGAGGCCATCGAGGGAGACGTTCACGATGGCCTCGCCCGCGCCGCCGTGGCGGGTGGACATTCGCCGCACTGCCTCCCGCGCACACAGGAATGCGCCCGTGATGTTGATCGCGAACACGCGCTCGAAGCGCGCCGCTTCCATTTCGTCCAGGCGCGCCTGCCTCTCGAGGATGCCGGCGTTGTTCACGAGAGCGTGGATCGCGCCCAGCTTCGCGGCCTCGCCGAAGAGGCGCACGACGTCGGATTCGCTTGCGATGTCTCCGGCAACGGCCTTCGCACTGCCGCCCGAGCTTTGATGTCGCGCACCACGCCCTCGGCAGCGTCGCGATTGCGCAGGTAGTTCACGCACGGCGTAGCCGCGCTGTGCCGCGAGGCGCGAGGTCGCGGCTCCGATGCCGCGGCCGCCGCCGGTTACCACCATCACGCGGGCCGCGTCGGGCTTGCGCGCTCACGCGCGCGCGGGAGCGGGTCGCGGTTCATCGCCGCGACCACGATGCCGAGGATCACCGAGGCGATCGTGTCCAGCGCGATCTGCATCGCGACCACGTCGCTCGGCATCGGCTGCACGGCGAAACTAGATGAGGTAGGTGGGGATCGTGGCGAGCACCGCAACCGCGAGCCCGAAGCGAATGCCCTGGCCCAGCCACGGCTTGTTCTCGCGGCCGATGCGGTAGACCCACGTCCAGCCGATCGCCAGCTGACGATGTGCCCGGCGATCATGAAGGAGAAGTGATGCTGCTGGTCCTCGGGCGAGCGGAAGAGGGCGCCCAGCTTCGCGTACTCCTGCCCGAGCAGCAGGCCGTGGACCACGAACCCCAGGACCATCGCGACCACGAATACCACCACCACGGACAGCACGAAATGCTTGGTTCATGCGCTCCTCCCTCGGTGTGTGCGCGGCTGGCTCGGCGGGCCGGCTGCGGCACATAATACTCGCCATGGAGCTTTTGCTAGCGTTCGCGTTGGTGGTCGCCGCGCAGACCTGCCCGGACCCGGCGAGCCCGTGCGCGGGCTTCCGCGAGCATGACCTTTCCTTCACGCGGGAGACGGGCGGCGCGGCGCGCGCCGAGGAGAGATCGGCGCCCTTCTTCGCGGTCATCCTCGTCTCCCGCAAGGCGTGCTCCATCCCGGAGAAGGAGCGCGCCCGCATCCAGAAGCTCTTCCCGAAGCGCAAAGGTCTTCTCGTCGCGCTTCGAATGCGACGAGCGACGTCGAGAACAACGAAGTACACGAATGCACCCGGAGGCGGCCTTCGTTGCCGTGCATGGGGGCGAATCACGCGCAGAGGCGGACAAGGTCGCCGCGCCGAGGCGCGCGCGAAAGTGGTTCGCGGACGCGAACGTGCGCGAGATGCAGGTCGAGCTGGTGCACCCTTAGCGGGGCAGGCCGGTACAGGTACACGCAGTGGCGCCGGTCGAACACCGGCGTGCCGCCGTCCCTTCACCGCGAGGCGGCCGCGCGCCGTGATCGTGGCACCTCCGATGCACCTGCTCCATCACCGGGAACTGCGTGGCGTTGTCGCCGCCGCGCATGATGTCCAGCAGCACGATGGTCTGGTGTCCGCTCTTCTCGCGGATCACGAAGGCACCCTGCTTCGTCGTCATGAGACGAGCTGCCCGTGGCGCTGCCCGGACGTGAAGCGATCGCGGGGCCATGACGCTGATCGGCTTCGGGCGCGAGCGCGCCCACGAGCTGCGGCACCTCTGGGACGTCCAGTCGGCGGCGCAGGTTGATCCCGGGCTGCAGCGGTGGTGAGCTCCGCGAGGCGCTCGCGATAGACGCGGTCCATGCAGGGAGCGTCCTTGCACGCGTTGCGCTTGCGCAGCCATTCCTGCTGGTCGGGTTTGAGGCACGACGCGTTTTCCTTGAGCGCGCTTTGCGCGCCCGAGTAGAAGCGCGCCATCACCTCGTCCAGGTCGGACACGACCGAATCGGAGCAGATCAGGCGCTCGACGCGGTTGTCGTTGCGTTGGCACTCGAAGCTCGCCGCCAGGACGGGGCCCGCGGCGGCGAAGGAGGAAAAGGGCGAGGGCGCATGTGCCGAATATAATCCTGTCCATGAATCTCACATCGTGACCGGCACGCGGCGGGGCCTGGGCGAGGCGCTCGCGAAACGCATCACCGCGGACAAGCGAAACGAGCTGATCGGGATTTCGCGCCCCGGACGTGGATCTCGCGGATCCCGCGTCGATCGCCCGCGCATTCGAGGCGATTGGCAAGCGCATCGCGGCAACGACCTACGAGAAGGCCGTCCTCATCAACAACGCCGGCGTGATCGAGCCCGTGGCACCGCTCGACCGCGCGGACCCGGGCGATATCGAGCACAACCTCGCCGTGAACCTCGTCGCGCCGATGCTGCTGATGCGCCTGTTCCTCGGTGCGACCGAGGCATGCGAAGCTGCGGCGCGTGATCAACATCTTCCTCGGGCGCCGGACGTCGTCCCATGTTCGGATGGTCGGCCTACTGCGCCGCCAAGGCGGGGCTCGACATGGCCACGCGGGTGGTGGCGCTCGAGGCGCAGGTGCGGCCTTGCGATCGAGGCCGTGAGCCTCGCCCCGGGCGTGATCGATACCGGGAATGCAGGGCACGGTGCGCAGCGTTTCCGCCGAGGACTTCGTCGACGTGGAGCGCTTCCGCCAGATGAAAGCCGAGGGCGCGTTGCGCCCCCGCCGACGATGTCGCGCTGCCGACATCCTCGCCGCCGAGAGCGAAGGGCGCCTCACGGGCGACGCCGTGCTGGACCTGCGCGCGCTCGCGCAGTGATCACAGCGCGCGCCTCGCGGAATATTCGGCGATGCTGCGGATGTTCGCCCGGTTGCAGTAATATTGCGCGCGCAGCGTTAACCAACAACGGAGAACACCATGAAACGCATGTTTGCCCTCGCCACGGCGCTGCTGCTTCGCTACCGGCACCGCGATGGCGTTCCACGCCCGAAGGACATGAAGGAGATCGACGACGCCCTCGCCAAGACACCCGAAGCTCACCGAGGCGCAGATGAAGGACGTGAAGGCCGCCCGTACCAAGGGCGAGGAGCTTCACTAAGGCGCGGCAAGCACCAGGAGTCGCTCGACGAGGCTGGCCAAGGCGAAGAAGATCCTGAAGATCGACGCGAGAGACCTGATTCCTCGCGCTCGTGAAAGAGAAAACGCCGCTTCGCGCGGCGTTTTTCATTTGGGCCGGCGGCTCGCGATGGCGGCCCAGATCGCGGCCGCTGCGAAGACGGCGAACCACACGAGCGTCCATTCCGGGATGGTGAGGCCGAGGAACGTCCAGTCGATGCTGGAGCAGCCGCCGGTGCCCGCGAAGATCTTCGGCAATGCTTGCGTGAGCGGAAGTTGCCGACCAGGAATCCGAGGTCGGAGCCACACGTTTCCGCCTTGGGCGGAAAGTGCTGCAGGTACGAATGGCGCATCGACACGCCGCCGCCGGCGATCGCGGAAGGCGACGATGAGGCCCGAGTACACTCTGAGGCCCCCGGTCGCGCGCGGGCCGTGGATCGCCGCGACGAGCGCGGTGGCCCCGATCATGATGAGCGCGTAGCGCTGCAGGACGCACATCGGACAGGGCTCGAGCCCCAGCTCCTCCTGAAGGTAGTAGATGCCGTAGGCGAGGAGGCGAAAGCGCAGGCGACCGGAATCAGCGCGAGGACGATGCGGACTTTCATTTGCATGCGGGGATTTTACCGGTTGGGCTTAAGGCGGACTTAAGGAGCGAAGAATGATGAAGTGGATATTGATCGCGGCATCGATGCTCGCGCTGAACGCGCACTCGGCGGAGATCACGGTGATGAGTACGGGCGCCGTGAAAGCGCCGTTCACGGATGCGTCCGCGCAATGGTCGAAGGATACCGGCCACAAGGTGAGCGCGACGTTCCGATCCGGCCGGCACACTGCTGCGCCAGAAAATCGCCTCGGGCATGCGCGGCGATATCGTCATCATCCCGATCGAGAGCTTCGCGGCGCTCGAGAAGGACGGCGTCATCGCTGCGGGCTCGCGGCGCGACGCTAGGCGCGGTCTCCATGGGCGCTGCTAGTGAAGGGGAGGGCGCACCTGTTCCCGACATCTCCAGCGTGGGAGGCGTTGAAGAGAACGTTGCGCAACGCGAAGTCGGTGACCTACATGGATCCCGAACGGGAACGAGCGCGGCAAGCATTTCCGACGCCACCGTGCTCCCGCGACTGGGCATGCGCGATGAAGTGCGCGCGAAGACCAAGCTGGGCCAGGGCGGATCGGTCGCCGAGATCGTCGCGAGCGGCGAGGCCGAGATCGCGTTCCAGAACGTGACCGAGCTGCTGCCGGTGAAGGGCGTGAAGGTCGTGGGCCTGCCGCCTGCGGAGTTGCAGTCGCCGATCGTCTACGCGGGGGCCGTGATGAACGGGGCGAAGAATCCCGGGGAGGCGCAGCAACTCCTGGATTACCTCGCTTCGCCCCCGGGCCGGAGGGTATTCCTCGACAAGGGGTTCGCCGCGCCCTGAGTTGTTCAGGTTCGTGAAAGGTTGTATTGTTCGCAATGGGCGCCTTGGGTGGCGCCGCCCCTTCAATCCAAGGGGAGTAGCTTTAACGGACGAGTCCCGTCAGCACGGGCGAGAAAGGCCCCGGGCCGTCCGGCGGTTCTCACCGCGAGGTGAGCTGTTAGCGAGACCTTGCCTGCAATGCAAAGGACGGCCATTGGAAACGAACCTCGCACTTCCGCCGCTACTTTCGCCACGGGATGCTTCCGCAGCTCCTGGCCTACGAAGCCTGCATCCGCCACGGAAGCGTGACCCGCGCCGCGGAGGAGCTTTCGCTCGCGCAGCCCACGGTGTCCTGCCTCATCAAGAAATTGTCCGACGACCATGGGCGGGTCGCTCACGATGACCCGCGATCGGCGCATCGAGCCGACCCGCCCTGGGCCACGAAGTCCTGTGCGCTCTGCCGCGAGGTGATCGAGGCATTGGGGCGCTTCGATCACCGCCGCCGCATCGATGGGGAGCGCCCCATGGCCGCGCAGGAAAAGGCGCTCGCGGAGTAGTGATCGCCGGGCAATGGCGATCACGCTTCCCACCCGCAGGACCCTCACACTCGAAGCCGCACGCATAGCGCTCGCCGCCGCGCGAAGCCGAGGCGCTGAAGAACGGCTGGCGCGTCGTGATCGCCGTGGTCGACGACGGCGGCCACCACGATCCTGCTCGCAGCGCCTCGACGGCGCGCAGTGGTCGAGCATTTCGAGACCGCCGTGGAGAAGGCCGCGCGGCCGCCGTGGCGTGGAAACGGCCCACCCGGCTGCTCGAGGAATCGGTCAACAACGGCCGCATCCGCCTTCCTTCGATCGCCCAGGGAATGGCCATGCTGCAGGGCGGAGTGCCGATCGAGATTGACGGCACCAGTCATTGGCGCGATTGGGGTGTCGGGCGTCAAGGCCGCCGACGACGAAATCGTCGCCCTGGCGGGTGTGAACGCACTCAAAGCGGCCCTCGGCTAGCAATCCCCGCCGGTCGAACGGCAAAATAGCGTTCCCAGCCGCCGCTACTGGCGGCCGCCGTAACTCATTAAAAAATGGATCTTTATTCCGCTCGGGCTGCTCGATACCCTGCGCGCCTACCGCGAAGGCCGCGCCACCGTCCAGGACTACGTGGCGTCCTGTTCCGCAGCGCATTGCCGAGCTCGAGCCGCGCATCCAGGCCTGGGAGTGGTTCGACCCTGCGCGCGCCATGGCCGAAGCCGAGGAGCGCGCCGGCGGCATCCTGGGCGACCTTCCGCTCTACGGCATCCCGGTCGGCGTGAAGGACATCATCGACACGCGCGGCATCCCCACGCGCATGGGCTCGCGCATCTACGCGACCAACGTGCCGAGCCACTTCGGCGTGGGTCGTGCGTCGCCTCGAAGCGCTCGGCGGCCTCGTGATGGGCAAGACCGTCACGACCGAGTTCGCCTATCGCGCAGCCCGGCAAGACGCGCAATCCGTGGAACCCGGCGCACACGCCCGGCGGATCGTCGAGCGGATCCGGCCGCTGGCCGTCGCGGCCGGCTTCGTGCCCGATCGCGATCGGCACGCAGACGCTGGGCTCGGTGATCCGGCCCGCGGCCTTCTGCGGCGTGGTCGGCTACAAGCCCAGCTTCGGCGCCATCTCGCGCACCGGCATCCATCCGTTCAGCGCCGACGCTCGATACGGTTGGCGTGTTCGCGCGCTCGGTCGCCGATGCCGCGTGGTTCGGCGCCTGCCTGATGGGCCTGGATGCGCGCGACGAGGCGACGCCCGTGATAGGGCCCGAGAAGATCGCTGCGCGTGCCGCTCGAGCCGCTTCGCGCGGGCCGCCGCGGCTTGCCGTCGATGCGCACGCCCGAAGTGGAACGTCGCGAGCGAGCCGCAGACGGCGCACTTCGACGAGCTTCGGTCAGCCGGCTGCGCGCGGCAGGCGCCCAGGTGCAGGAAGTGAACGCTGCCCAAGCTCTTCGACGACGCGTGGGACAACGTGATGACGATCATGTCGCGCGAGCGCCGTGAAGAGCTTCCTGTCGATCGAATCGCGCCATCGCATCCGCCTTTCGCCGCACGCTGATCGAGCTGCTCGACCGCGGCCATCGCGTGACGCCGGAGCAGTACGCGCGCGCGCGCGCCAAGCGCGACGACTACCGCCGGTGGCTCGACAATCTGTTCGAGCGCTACGACGCGATCGTCACCATTCCCGCGCCGGGCGAGGCGCCCGAGGGACTCGCGAGCACCGGGCGACGCGACGTTCAACTCGCTCTGGACGCAGGCCGGCATGCCCGCCGTCACGATTCCCTCCGGGCTGCGGCCCGCGCGGCCTGCCGCTCGGACTGCAGATCGTCGGCCGCTATCGCGACGACCAGGCGCGCGCTCGAGGTCGCGGCGTGGTGCGAAGCCACGCTCGGATTCAAGCCGGGACTTGGCGGCGGCGGCTGAGCCGCGCCGTCACGGAAGCGACCAGCAGGTCCAGCACGCAGTAGAACGCGCCCGCGTCGATGCGGCGGGTTCGACGTGCGCGAGCCCGAGCCACGGCACCTCGCGTCCGACCACGTCCAGTTGCCGATCCAGGTGCCGTAGAGCTCCATCGCCGCGCGACAGCACGAACATCGTCGCGTAGAGCTTTCGCGAGGGCGATAGCCACAGGCACGGGAAGAAGAGCGCGAGCAGCAGCGGCCCCAGCGTGTCGCGTCCGCTGCAGGCGAGAACGGCCGTGAGGGCAGCGGCGAGTCGCCGCGATCCCGGTCGTCGCGCGCATCGGGCATGCGCGACGCGATCTGCGTGCCGGAGGTAGAAGAGCAGCACGTGCCCCGGCGGCACGAAGAGCGGGATGTTGTCGAGCCGGTACTGGTACAGGCCCCACACGAGCGACAGGAAGATCTCGCCCGCGGTCGCGATGAGCGAGGCATGCCGCGAGCGCCACGCGGGTTGGCTGCGTCGGCGCGCGCCCATAGTCCGAGGCACACCAGCCAGGCCATGGCGCTTGCCGCCGCCTGCCCGAAGCACGAGCCAGTGATAGTCCAGAAGGAGCCCACCGTGATGGTGAATACGATCAGAGCGTTCATCTGCGGTGAGTTTCGCGGAGTAGGAGACTGCTTGCTCCATCTTGGGAGTAGGCCGACTGATCCATGCACGGGACTTGCGCATAGTGGAGCCATTCAAAGGAGACCGCGAATGAAACGTACCCGTGCACTTGCCGCATCGCTCGCCGCCTCGATCGCCTTCACCTCAGCCGCCATGGCCGCGACGGCGCCGCAAACCGAGGCCTCGCGCCTGCGCCGCCTCGAGTATTCGGACTGGGCCGGCAGCCAAGTCGAATGCCGAAGCGCTCGTCACCGGGCTGCGCTCGGGGTCGCCCGTCACGCTCGTCACCAATGGCGCCGATCGCAGCGTGAGCCTTGCCGGGTTCTCGCCTTCCGGCCCGATGAGCTACGGCGCGGTGGGCAACGCGCTCTCCGGCGCGCAGCGCTCGCTCGCGCGGTGGGCATCTCGCATCCGAACGCCGAGCAGATCCAGGCCGCGCCTGATCGGGGGCGACGTGCTCGCGTCGAACGACCGCAAGCTCGTCGCAATGCGCGGCAGCGTGGCCGCGCGCAGCTCGGGGCCGTCGCCAGCCGCTAGACAGTGGTTTCCCGGCGGCCGCTCGACTAGAATGGCCGCGTGCATGACCACAGGATCGGTGTCGATTTGGGCGGCACGAAGATCGAAGCGTGCCGCGCTCGACGCGGCCGGACGCATCGCCCATCGCCGCCGCGTCGAGACTCCCGCCGGACGCTACGACGCGACGATCGCGGCGATCGTCGACGCTGGTCGGGGCGCTCGAACAGAGACCTCGGATGCGCGCGCGAGCATCGGCGTCGCCACTCCCGGCGCGCTACTCGCTCGTCAATGGCCGCGTGAAGAACGCCAACTCGATTTGCCTCAATGGCCAGCCGCTCAAGCAAGACATCGAGCGCGCACTCGGCCGCGAGGTCCGCATGGCCAACGACGCCAACTGCTTCGCGCTGTCGGAAGGCGATCGACGGCGCGGCGCGCGGCGCGCGCATGCGTGTTCGGCGTGATCCTCGGCACCGGCGTGGGCGGCGGCATCGTGATCGACGGGCGCATCGCTCACGGGTGCCAATGCGATCGCCGGAGAATGGGGCCACAACGCCCTGCCGCTTCCGGCAGCCGCCGACCTGCCGTTGCCGCGTTGCTATTGCGGGCGGCAGCGGCTGCATCGAGACCTACCTGTCGGGCCCGCGCTCGCCGCCGACCATGCGCGCAGGATCACCGGCGCAGCGGCTCGCAGCCGCAGGAGATCGTCGCGCGCGGCGCGGCGAACGATCCGCCGTGCGATTCGGCGACCCTGCGCGCGCTACGAGAGAGCGCCTCGCGCGGTCGCTCGCCACGCGTGATCAACATCCTCGATCCCGGACGCGATCGTGCTGGGCGGGGGTCTCGCTCGAACGTCGCGCGCATTCTACGACAACGTGCCGCGGCTCTGGGCAACGCGCATTCGTCTTCTCGGACGAGGTACGCACGCGCATCTGCTCGCCCGGCGCATGGCGATTCAGGAGCGGCGCGGCGTGGCGCTGGCCGGCGGAGGCGTTACCGTGGGCGCAACCCGACTCATTCCAATCCAGGAGCCGGATAGATGCGTGAAACGCATCGGCCTGCATGTTCCTGTTCCTCGCACTGGCACGACCACGCTCGCCCTGGCCGCAGCCGCCCGTGGTGCCGCCGGGCCAGGCGGTCGCGACGTTCGCCGGCGGCTGCTTCTGGTGCATGGAGCCGCCCTTCGACAAGCTGCCCGGCGTGATCGCGACCATCTCGGGCTACACCGGCGGCACGCAAGACGAACCCGACCTACGAGGAGGTCTCCGCCGGCGGCGACCGGCCACGCCGAGGCGGTGCAGGTGATCTACGACCCGAAGAAGGTGACCTACGAGAAGCTGCTCGAGGTGTTCTGGCGTGAACATCGATCCGACGGTGAAGGACCGCCAGTTCTGCGACGTCGGCAACCAGTACCGCACCGGCGATCTTCTATCACGACGACGAGCAGCGGCAGGCCGCCGAGGCCTCGAAGGCCGCGCTCGAGAAGTCGAAGCCCTTCAAGGAGCCGATCGTCACGCCGATCGTAGATGGCCGGCGACGTTCTACCCGGCGGAGGACTATCACCAGGACTACTACATGAAGAACCCGGTGCGCTACAAGTTCTACCGCAGCGGCTGCGGCCGCGACGCGCGGCTGGAAGGAGTTCTGGGGCGACAAGGCGGGTCACTAGACGCGGAAGGACACGGAGCGGCATGAACGCTGCGGATTTCCAGTCGATCCCGCTCGCCTGACGCAGCTGCGCCTCGCGCCTTGCCGAGCATGCCTGCGGGATCCTGCGCGCGCGCGATCGTCGATGCCAGCGGCGCGAACAGCTCTCGCTACAGCCCGCACCGGGCGCGTTCTCGCCTCGTCGAGCACGCCTGCCACCTTCGCGACCTGGAGCGCGAGGGCTACAACTTCCGCCTGCAGCCGGATGCTGGAGCAGGAGCACCGGCGCTCGGCCGGGTTCGAGGGTGACGTGATCGCGCGCGCGCGACTACCATACGCGCGAGGACGCGGCGCACGCCGCGCGCGCAGTTCGCCGCGCTCGCGAGCTGGCGCTGGTCGCGCCGCCGGGACGCTCACCTCCGCGGAAATGGCGCGCACCGGCACCTTCATGGGCCAGCACCATCACGGTGTGCGATCTCCTCGCGATGATGGTCGAGCACGACCGCGGGCACCGCGCCGAAATCGCAGCGCTCGTCGCGACGGCGGGGGCCTCGCTGATGGAAATGAAACGGCTCAACGCTTCCGGGCCTGAAGGCGCCGGCTACGACGAGCGCGACCGCAAGCTCGTCGTCGAGACCACCACGGGAACCTACGAGTACGCCAACATCGCGCCCGAGGTGTACCGCCGCCTCATGAGCTCGCCCACGCCGGCGAGTTATTACAAAGACGCCATCGAGGAAGAGTTCGCGCCGCGGCGCATCAAGTAGCCCTGCCATGCGCCATGCATGTGCATCGCATGCATGCTGCAATTCCGCTGCACGAAACGACCCCGTATCGGGCAACATTGCGCGGATGAAATCGACCCGGACCGTCCTCATCTGCGCTGCGCTCATCCTGATGCTCGCCATGGGCGTGCGCCAGACGATGGGGCTATTCCTGCCGCAGATGACCGTGGCCCAACGGCTGGACGCGCGACGAGTTCGCGCTCGCCATCGCGCTGCAGAACATCCTCTGGGGCTGCGTTCGTGCCGTTCGCGGGCGCGATCGCGGATCGCTTCGGCGCCGGACGCGTGCTGGTCGCGACGCGCGCGTCGCCTACGTGGCTGGGCCTCGTGCTGATGGCACTTTCGACCGACGCCGCTCCGCTCGACTTCTCGGCGGGCCTGCTGATCGGGCTCGGCTCTCGGGCACGACATTCGGCGTGGTGATGGGCGTGGTGGCGAAGGTCGTCTCGCCGCAGAAGCGCAGCGTCGCGCCTCGGGATCGTGGGCGCCGGCGGCTCCTTCGGCCAGTTCGCGATGGTGCCGTACGGGCGACACTCATCTCGGGCATCGGCTGGTACGCGGCGCTCCTCGTGCTCGCCGCGACCGCGGCGCTCATCGTTCCGCTCGCCGCGGGCTTGCCGGGGCGCATCGTGCGCGCGCGCACGGCGCGCGACCAGAGCGCGCCGGAAGCGTTCGGCGAGGCGTTCGGGCAGAAGAGCTTCCACTTCCTCTTCTGGAGCTACTTCGTCTGCGGCGTGCACACCGCGTTCATCGCGCTGCACCTGCCGAGCTACTGCAGGACGCAGGGCTTTCGCTCACGGTCGGCATGACGGCGCTCGCACTCATCGGCTTCGGCAACATCTTCGGCTCCTACGGCGCGGGCTGGCTCGGGCAGCGCGCGAGCAAGAAGTGGCTGCTCACCTGGATCTACGGACTGCGCGGCGCTGCTGATCGTGTCTCCTGATGGCGGCGCCGAAGACGGCGGTGACCATGTACCTCGTTCGCCTTCGGCATGGGGCTGCTGTGGCTTTCCACGGTGCCGCTCACGAATGCGCTGGTGGCGCAGATCTTCGGCGTGCAGCACGTCTCGATGCTCTCAGGCGTGGTCTTCTTCGGCCACCAGATCGGCAGCTTCCTGCGGCGCGTGGCTCGGCGGCGTGATCTTCACGCGCCAGGGCAGCTACGATGGCGTGGTGGATCTCCATCGCGCTGGGATCTTCCAGCGGCGATCCCGTGTGCGCGCCATCAACGACTGATTCGGCGCCCAGCGCCATTGCCGCGTGACAGTAATCTGCCACGCGCCATTCCGTCTATTGAAGTGCTCAAAATTTGGCGGCGTTCTCCTCGGCCTCGCTCCTCATCTTCCGGGGCTACCTCTCACGCCGGAGATGATGGTGTATTTCCTGAGCTTCAAGTGGTGCTTCTGAAAACGCGACGCCGCCGAATAAGCCAAGAAGGGCCGCGAACGGCCCTTTGTTCGTCCCGCGGTTACTGCTTGTCCTTGTCCTTGTCTTTGTCCTTCTTGTCGTCCCTTCTTGTCCTTTTCCTTCTTGTCGTCCTTCTGTTCCTTCGCGGGGCGCTATCGGCCGGGTTGGCTTGCTGCTGTTGCTGCTGCGGCTGCTGACGCGCAGCCTGTCGCGCTGCGCCTGTTCTTTGCTACTTGTACTGCTTCTCGCGCAGCGCCGTATCCCTACGCCGCGCTGCACGCAAACATCTTCGCGCTGCGCTGCGTGTCGGCTTTGCCTGCTGCTGTTGCCGCTGCTGAGCCTCCTGTGCCCCGCGCTGTTGCTGCTGTTGCGCATCGCGCTGCGCCACCACTCTTGCTATTTGTGTGCTGCTTCTCGCGAAGCTCATTGTCGCCGCGCGCTGCACGAAGCCTCTTCAGCGCTTGCGCTGCGTGTCAACTGCCTGCTGCTGTTGCCGCTGCTGAGCCTCCTGTGCCGCGCGCTGTTGCTGCTGTTGCGCATCGCGCTGCGCCTGCTCCTGCTGACGGCGCTGCTGCTCGGCCTGCCGTTGCTGTTGCTGCTGCCGCTTCCGCGTCGCGCGTTCCGCAGCGCTGCTGCTGGGTCACGCGCTGCGCGTTGCGCCTCGCCCTGCTGCTGGCGCTGCGCTTCGGCCGCCCGCTGTTGCTGCTCCTGCGCCGCCTTGCTGCTGCTGTACCTGCACGCGCGCAGCCTCTTCGGTCTGGCGCTGTTGCGCACGATCGACGCGCGCCGCGGGATTCTGCGCCTGGGGCGCGGGCGCCGTACGGGCGGCTGCTGTCCCGCGGGCGCGACACCACTGGCGGTGGCGAGCCGCGACGGCGGTCGACCTGACCTGCTGCTGCTGCTGTTGCTGTTGCGGGCGACGGAAGCCTGCGGCGTTGCCTTGCTGCGTGCGGCTGCGCATCATCGTGGGCGCGGCGACGCTCACGTTGCCGCCCGATTCTCCTCGCGGTAGCGAGCGGCTCGTTGCGCTGCGGGAGCACGCGTTGCGCCACCGCCTCGCCGGACACGACGGGCGCGGAGCAGATTGCCTCGGGCGCCACACGCACCACGGGTTTTGCACCGGCCGGCGGCTCACGAAGACGTCGCGATTCGACGGTCGCCGCGCGGTCATATTTCCGTTAGCGCCACTCGTCGCCCCTGTCCTGCGCCCAACGCGGACGGCTTTCGACGACGTGATGGTTCATGCGCGTGACATTGCGGTGTTGTTCGCGTGGTACCACGGTTGATGGCACTCCCACGGCGCGGGCGATTACAGCCCACGGGCGCCGAGCCGGCGGCGATACTCACACTGAGTCCGGCGCCGCCGATGAAAGCCGACCACGGCCGGGGCCACACCGGGCGCTCGCGCACCGCGTAACCAGGCGCCCACGCCCAGCGATTACACCTGCCAGCGGCCGTAGTGCGACGGCGCGTAACCCCACGCCACATCGTCGATCCAGGTCCATCCCACGGGCGCACGTAGGTCAGTGTCGTAACGATAGGGCGCCCAGCCGCGCTCACCTGCGTGGGACACCAGACGGAGCCGTAATCGGCGTCCTGCGATGGAGCCATGTGATCAGCTCCTCGTAGCCCGTCATGTCGTTGGAGACGTAGTTGCGCGTCTTGCTGTCGATCCATTGGCGGTCGCGCGAGTCCAACAGCGGTCGAACTCCACTCGACCGGGCTGTTCGACGCCATTGCCTTCGCCCGACACGATGATCATCCGGCCTGCCTCGACGGATTACCCCCTGCGAGCTTTTTCCATTGCGCGTGGCCGCTGAACACCGTGAGGCGCGCCTGTTCCCGATCCTCGTCCACGTCGGGCGATGGCGGCCCGTCGCCGTCGAGGATGAAAAGGGCTTGCGCCGTGTTCAACGTGATGTGGTCGTTGCTTTGCTTGCGAACGCGCACGTTGATGGAGCCGCGCGCCACGCCCGCGTCGAAATCGTCATCGTCCAGGCGCGAGACGTCGAGGCTGGGTCTCGCCGTCCAGGCGCACCGCGATGCCCACGCGGACTTCGGCGCGCGCGCCACGATCGGTCCACACCGAGTTCTCGGAAGTGACCGGCGTGTTCACGTACGCCTTGTCCCAGCCGAGCTCCGGGTCCTGGTACACCGAGACTTGTCCCTGCGTGAACGCGAGCCGCCCGACGCGCAGAAGGAATGTCCTGCGCGGTGGCGGCCTGCGCGTACGCGAGGCCAAAAACAAGGAAAATCGCAATCGAACGCATGTGGGTCACCTTTCCTTGTCGGGTATGCCGTTATTCGCAGCAATACGTAGCTT